>Ga0206130_10001971_pt1 | contig 29351 bp, 20 predicted proteins | sample Helgoland_Spring_9_FD_148637 | JGI IMG/M metagenome (GOLD analysis project Ga0206130, IMG submission 148637) | Pelagic subsurface seawater microbial communities from Kabeltonne, Helgoland, North Sea - Helgoland_Spring_Bloom_20160512_1 | ecosystem: Environmental > Aquatic > Marine > Epipelagic ...
GAGTACCTTGAGGTCACACCAAAAGCGCTGAGGGTGCGGAAGGTGCCGGGGTAAACAAGAGCATTAGCAAGGAAACCACTTTCGGCTATGCTGTTTCTACTATTACATGCATTTCCGCCCAAACATCGATAGCCTCTTATTCTCAAGACAATCAGCCAATTAAACTGATGATCTCAGCAGGAATCAAAAAGAGACAATTGACCAATATGTAGAAGAACATATTATGCCCACTTGTTTCCTGTCCGAAAATTTCTTCGACCTAAATCCAATGCCTTTTTGCGTTAGCAAAGTCTTAACAGAAGCGAAAAGTTGAAGCTCCCCTGATCGATGAATATCATCGATCACTATGATAAACTCTTTATCAGATTTCCAGTTTGGGATAAAGTCAAGAATATTCAGGCGAGAATTCTTGGATGAGCCAAAAGGGCCATCAACGATGAAAATATTGTAATCCATTTGCAAATCATCGGGGCTGATTTCATACCGTGATGATTTTGAAGTCATTACCGCTGGAACGATTCTTATTTCAGCCTTTATGTCATCGACTTCTTTGAGGAAAGATTGAGTCCAGTGGTCAGCCCACTGTCGGTCATGCTCAACTACAGTATGACATTTTGTTTCTAATTTTTCAATGAGTTTTGTGCTTTCACCCAGGCCGAATTCCAATACTTTTGGCTTTTCCGTTTGATTAATTGCATCCCAAATCAGGCAAAGGCCTGCTGGACCAATGGCCCAGCCTCCGGATTTCAAAACCAAGTGACGTGTTGAGGCGCTCGACTTGATTCGTTCCTCAAGGTTCATCTTCCAATAAATTTCCTCAAGCGCTCTCTTTCGATAAGTTAGCTTTCGGATCGAAGCTCTACAGAAACGGAAAAACCAATTGCCAATAATCCACTCCTTCATAATTTTCGAATATTTTGAAGTAAGCCCCTTCATTTCTGCAGTAATTCCCAGGCAAAAGACCCAGAAGAGCCAACAATATAAAGTAGAAATACAGGTGTCTTTTTGACGGAAAACACCCCAAGCTCTGTGAAAATTCAGGACCCCTTCAGACCGTTTTCTGTTCTCAGAATAAATCCACTTCTTTCAAGGCCTTATAATTCACCACTACTCGTGGTTACGACTTGGTCATTCAGCGAAAAGTGTCATAAAATGATTTGATTTCCTGCGTGAGTGTCTCACCTAGGTCTGCTAAGGACGGCTCTTTTAAAGCCCCGAGTCGATCCAACCCGACCCCATCAATCCATATGCTTTGCAATAGAAACCATAACATCACTTACTTATGGCCCGCTTGAATTGTTGAAATTTAAGACGGAGTTTTTCAGTTAACGGAAACCCCAGAAAACGAAGGGTTATACAATATGAAATTGGAAGGTGCTCGTCCATTCTAGGGAGGAATCCCCTGCTTCGAATCAATTTCCATCCACTTAAAGCCAAATCATTATCCCAAGGGTATAACCAGCGAACCTGAACGAACAAACCATTGATCAGTTTTTGGCTGTCCTTTGGGTCGGGGCAGAGTCCTATGAATTCTGTAAACATCTCGAGTCGTAACTTCAGTGCGTTTGTTCGAAGCATGACACGGCTTCCAGATGAAATTGAGCCAGGAGTTCCCTCATAAGCCGTTCATAAATGTAAGTTTAATCCGCCAAACTTTGCGCGGTTTTGAAAGAGCCGAAACATAAGCTCGTATTCTTGAGCACTCGTCCAAGTTGGATTCCAACCTCCGATTTCTCTGACCGCAGAAGTACGAAATAAATTAGAGATGGTATTCCCCATACTGCCTCGCATTATACCAATATGGGTTGGGAATTCAATAGCCCGGCTCTCTCGAACATTGCCGGTGGGTGCTCTGAGGAGACAGGGAGAGACCACAACATCTAATTCATTTTCCTCGCCATAATTTACTTGATTGGAAAACTTCTGAGATGAAATGGTGTCATCCGCATCTAAAAACTGAACCCATTCTGACTTAACATAACCAAGCCCTTTATTTCGTGCCCAACAGGCACCCTTGCGGGTCTCAATATGCACAGAAACTAATGGCGCAAACTCAACTGCCAACTCTTTTAAAAGATCAAGTGTTCCGTCAGTTGAGTTGTTGTCAATCAGAAAGACATGATCGAGATTTCCTTCATTCGATAGCGCTGAAAGCAAAGCTCTGCGGATTGTTCCTTGAGCGTTGTAACACGGAATTACAACGGACACTTTGCTTGTTTCGTTTAGTGACATTTCTAGCTGTGTTCGGTCTGTTTTGCTAGCTGATGTATCGCTTTCACGAGCTTTCCGGTCCTCGCTTCTATCGAATATCGATCAAATATAGATCTTGAAATCGCCTCTGGCGTTAATTGTCCTTTTTCGATTTCAACAAGAGCTTCTGCAATCAATCTTTCTAATAAGGCTGCATCTCTTCTTTCGAGAATCAGACCAAAATTGGAAATGATTGATGGGATTGACGATACTTTCGAGCCAATTGGAAAGCATCCACAGGCCATTGCCTCACACAAAGTGTTGGGAAACCCTTCTGTGATTGACGCTTGAATGAACAACTTGGCCTCGTTGTAATGCCCCCGCAATTCCTGTTGGTTACAATTTGAAATTACTACACAGTTCTCCGGTAGGTCGAAATCAGCTGGCGCTTCGCCGATAATTCGAAAACGCAGGGATGGATTTCTTCGGGCAACAGCAATGATTAAGTCTGCGCCTTTCAAAACGCTTCTATTCATTGCGCCCAAAGAGAATACACACATCACATCAATCTTTCGCTCTGCCCATTTCTGGTCTACACCCCATAAATTTCGATCAAAGCCATTGTGGATGGGAAAAAATGGGGTTTCCAATTCCGGAATAAAAGCCTTTATCCCCTGTTTCTTATGGCGTACATCCCAATAATCGTAATCGTAGCATTCCATCGACTCATGCACGGGGCATATCAAGTCTGCACGCTTAAAGGAAATTCGCGTCGATAGCCTTGTTGACCACTTTCGGTAGTTTCCATAATCAATTTCAGGGAAACAAGCGCTGTCCGTGCCAATAGCAATGATGATATTCTTGTGGCCTAGAAAATGTCCAAACAAGCAAGGAATAAGAGACGCATGTCCTGCTGATTGGTGAACCCAAATGGTCTCGTTTCGTCGATTTTTCCATAACAACGCTAATATTCCCGTAGCTCCGGTCAACAATGATTTCTTGAAGCCATCGAAAAGTTTTAGATGTTCGTGTGATCCGGACAGAGCCCGTTCGTCTCTAGCTGCCCAAGAAGAAGAAAAAGGCGAGTTTATAATAATATTCATTCGTTCTAGATTGAAAAACAACGGTAGGGATTCCTAACGTCTCCCGGATCATAAAATGCCGAGTACGGTTTTAAGGGCTTTTCATGTATTCTCTCTTCCCATAAAGATTTTCCCATAGCACACTGTCCTCTTGATAGTAGCTCATAATAAGATTGTGCGTTTGTGGGGCTAATGTTGATTCCAAACGCTCTATTTTGTTCTTGTAAGGCGGTTTCGTTTGCTCCAAATTCAACCTTGAACAAGTGGCGCCAAAATCCTCTTCAAGGGTTTGTAAAGTTCCAATAAAATCCATTTCTTCTACTGGTATTAGCGCTGTTTGTTTGCGAATATGTACCTCTCCTGAATCTAGGTTTTGGTACCCTAACCACCTCACGAACTCATCAAAGTCCTGGAGTTTTTCAGTTTCCGATTCTTTCAACCCAAATAACTCTGCACCCAGCCCCCCCAAAGATTTTCTGACGCCGTACACTTCTTGCACGTTCCAACGGATTCCGAATGATGACAAACTTGAACCAATCTTGATAAAAAGGGTTGAGCAAGACATCCTTGCTACAATAATAATACCCGTCAACGTGATTGTTGAAATGATGGTTTATAGACCTTGTTCCCGCCTTTGGCACCCTGTACCAGAGTGCTTTTTGCTTCGGATCCAATGAAATCTGAAAGCCCTGTTCCTTGGAAATCGCGGCCCGCACCTTGCCGTAACGATAAACTAAATTGCTTTGAATTCTATTCATTCACGTCTAGAAGATAATGATGAATCCCGAACGCCAATTCCCATAACCATCCCCCACCTCAATCCGCCCCCCGTGGTACTCCTCAATGATGCGCTTGCATAAAGATAGTCCCAAACCCCAACCCCGCGGTTTGGTTGTGTAGCCTGGTTCGAAAATTTGCTTTCGCTTGGCTTTCGGAATTCCCGGCCCCGTATCCGATACGGAAACCAGCACTCCACCCTCCTCTCCTGCCTGAAGTGCGACTTGGATTTTTCCATCGCCATCCATGGCGTCCACTGCATTGCGGATGAGGTTTTCCAGAACCCAACTGAACAATGGTGGGCTCAGGGCTGCCTGAAGGTCGCGATTCGGTGCCTCAAAAGTAAGGTTGACCTTCTTGGACACCCGAGGCTTCATGTATTCTACTGTCGAATCGATCACCGCAGCAACGTTCTGCTCCTTTAGGATGGGTTTAGATCCAATCTTACTGAATCGATCCACGACGGTGTTGAGGCGCACGATATCCCGGTTCATTTCTTCGAGGTAATCCTTCCGCACCCCTTGATCTTCCAGCAATCCCACCCAAGCCATCAAAGAACTCAGCGGCGTGCCCAATTGATGCGCGGTTTCCTTGGCCATTCCGACCCACACCTGGTCTTGTTCGGCGCGGCGGAAGCTGCTAAAAATGAGGTACGCGACAAAGGTGAAAACAGCGATGAGCACCAGCTGAGCGAGAGGATAATAGCGCAATTGTGTCAGGATAACCGAATCCGCATAATAAATGTAATGGAGGCCTTCGCCCGGTAGATCCACCTCAATCGGCTCATTGGAACCGGCCATTCCGGCAAGCAGGGATTGCAATCTTTCTGGCTGTGCAACAGCCGCGGAGTCCACTCGCTGGTAGCGGATTACCTCTGTGCGGGTGCTATCGGTCATGACTACGGGCACCGAAGCACTGTTGATCACAGTCTCACTGATGAAAGAGTTGATCAGGTCCTGCATGACATCTTTCAGCTCACTGAATCGCACGCTTTCATCCCAATACACGGTGTGACCCACATTATTAAAAACAATGGGTTCATTGGCAGCAGACATCACTTCTTTCAAAGAATCCAAGCTTGCATCTTCCGGGATATTCACCTGGTACAGCAGCTCATCGTTCGCGTCATAAATCAACACCGGAATCGTCTTATTCGACCAGAGGTAATCGGTGATGAACGTCAGGTCCATGCCGCGTGGCGGATCATTGATCAAACGGTAGGCGTCAGCCAACCGGTCGGCCTTTCCTCTTTCTTCTGTCCCTAACTCTTCAAATAGCTGTTGGGTGTAGCCCACCAATTGCGCACGCTGCACAATCGCTTCCGACCACAAGCGAACCTTTGTCTTTTCCTCTGCACGAATCCGCTGCGCAATGTCATTGGAGTACCAAAGGGTCGCCAACACAATCACTGCAGCCGCAGCCAGCAAAAAGCGTTTCCAACGCTGTTTATTGGAATAGACGTTCATGCCGTCAGATCAGTTGTAAGCGGGGCATGGAATGGCTCGGCCTTTTTGTCGGCCCGAACAACTGTTGATTCCAATGACGATCTCGTGCGTACTTGGGGCGGCCCCACTCAAAGCAGATACGTTGAATTCATAAGCATAACCGATGGTCAAATAATCCATGACTTTTGCTTGAGCAGCTACAATCAAAGCGCTTTGGCTGCGGTAACCCAAACCGACGCCTACCACCTCATCGTAACGCATCATTCCTAAAATTTCGGCCGATGGCGGCACTCCTGAACCAAGCCGTGCTTGGGCGGATGGGGTGAACATCCATTTCCCGTCCAATTCCACCTGGGTGCCGGCCAAGAACACAGCATGCCGGCGAAGCTTGCCAAACTGACTGATCTTCTGCATGCTCGGCTGGGTGACATTCTGAATGGTGAAGCCCGCAAATTTGGTGCGATCATAGTACCACAAGCTCGCATCGATGGTGGGGACGATGAATTGATTGCCACCATAAATGGCCGGATCATTGGCCACTTGAAATTCCGGCATGATCAGTTCGCTCAAATCCAGTCGGTGTTGGAAAAAGCCAGCGCTCAAACCTGCAGCCAATCGCGCGCCATTCGACAAGCGCAAGTTGTACGCGTACGAGAAGTTTACTGCATTATAGCCCCACGCACCCGCATCGTCCGATTCCACGCGGACTCCAAACCCGTGAAAATCATCCCCCTGGCCCTCCATCTGTCCGTGCAGGTTGGCAAAAGCGGTTTGAGGAGCTCCTTCAATTCCTGACCATTGATTGCGAAACCCCATGTGCAAATCCATGCACCCTAAGGTTCCTGCGGCAGCTGGATGATCCTGGAAAGGATTGATGATCGAGGTGGTGCGCACAGGAAGCTGTTGCGCGAACAGTGTGTTGGTTTGAATCAGCAACACGCAGCCCATTGCGGCCGAAAAAATGCAGTTAAATTTCTTCATCGGATGATGCTAATGAATCCGGTAATGGTCTCCAATTCTACCAGGAGCGGATCGTTCAAGTCAATGGCATAGTAATACGTTCCAACCGGGACCGCCTTGCCTCCATTCATTCCATTCCATGGTTGGCTGTAGCCCACACTCCGGAAGACCACTTGTCCCCAACGGTCAAAAATTCGGATATCTGCTAGGTTGTAATCCAACAATCCATCCACATCCCACGTGTCGTTGTATCCATCATCGTTTGGAGTGAAACTCGTGGGAAGCCCCAAAGGATTTCCAACAGTGATGGTCACAGCGTCCGAATATTGGCAACCACCAAAAAATCCAGAAACCGAATAGGTTGTCGTCACCGATGGCGATGCCACCACCGAATTCCCAATGGCCGTAGAAAGACCAAAGTCTGGAAACCACGTGTAACCGAGCGCTTCATCGGCACCACTTGCCGTCAATTCCACACTTTGTCCCGGAGCGATATTGGTCGTGCAACACGCATCAATGGAAACTGCAGGGCCGGATAGAAATACCGTTAAGTTGCATGGAGTCGTCGAGGGGTCGTGCGCTGTTCCTAGCAAAATCAAATACGTCGTGTTTGGCACTAAATCCTCTGACTGCAATGACGTTGCACCGCCCATCTCGGAACATGGAGAAACCGCTTGGTAACTGGCAACGTCGCATAGTGCTTGTGGATCCGGTTTGACCACGACACACTCAATAACATCATCCACCCCATTGGTCTGGCAAGCGACTCCCCCTAAGTCAATGTAGACTGGACCTGTGCTCGTCACGTTGGTATTGGTCATGAATTCCAGCACGGTTACGTACGGACTGTTCAAGCAGCCAAATTCGATGTTTTGCGCATAATTGAGGGATACGGCCTCAGGCACGTCGCCACATACCGGTACCGGATTGTTGCAATCCTGGGCTTGGCCGAGGGAGGCGATCAATACAAGGCCAATGGCCCATGAATAATGTGAGGGGTGCATGGTTAAAAAACGTTTCATTCGTTCATTTCATATGTGACCAATGTGGCCGCTTTTTCAACGGCTTCGCCCACCTGGGCCTGCACTACTGCAATCACTCCGGAACGCGGTGCACGGATAACATTTTCCATTTTCATGGCTTCCAACACCAACAAAGGATCGCCCTCATCCACCTCAGTTCCTGTCGCAACCATCACTTGCAGAATCTTCCCGGGCATCGGTGATTCGACGTGTTTCTCTTGGGTTTCAACATTCGCAGACATGCCCATGGATTCCAAAAGCAATTGCTGGGGGCCCAACACTTGAAGCGCTTGCACCACACCGTTTACCCGAATGGTCACATTGCCTTTTTCATCGGGTCCGTCCATGCGTTCGATGCGGACATTTCGATTGCCCATGCGCACGTCGAAAACGCCCGGGGCAAGCTGTTTCCAGTCCCACGATTCTTCCGATCCTGGAGCAACTTGCTCCACTCGGCCATCCGGCCAACGAACTTCCCATTCCATGAAGGCAAGTTAGGAGGATTTTCGTGCGAACTTTGGGGGGTGTACGGGATTTACATTCACATTCCATTCTGTAGAACTGCATGCCACTATTGTGACTTTCACTTCTCCACCAATTTGCGCACCATGGAAGCCATGGGAAAGGCGTTAATGCGGGAGTTGGATTGGAAAATGATGGCGGCAAAAGGACCTGTTTCCACGGTTTACTTCGGAGGAGGAACACCTTCTTTATTTGATTTGGGTCAATTGGAATCGTTGGTAAGTCGCTGCCTTGCGGCAGGCGCGCGCCCGTCTGAAATCACCCTCGAAGCCAATCCGGAAGACATTACCGACGAACGGCTGAAAGCCTGGCTAGTCATGGGGATCACCCGTTTGTCAATCGGTGTGCAAACCTTCGATGATGACCGCTTGCAATGGATGAACCGAGCACATTCTAGCCAACAAGCCGTCGATGCTATTTTGAGCGCTCATGCGTTGGGTTTCCAACATTTGTCCGCGGATTTGATTTACGGCTTGCCAGACCGCAAGATGCCTTTTGCTCATGACCTTGAAAAGGCCTGTGGCTTGCCTGTCGATCATTTATCTGCCTACATTTTAACGGTGGAAGATCAAACCGCTTTGGGCCGAAACGTGCAAAAAGGGCTTGAGCATGTCGCACCTGAGTCACTTGTCGAAGCGGAGTATGCAATGCTTTGCTCAAGCGCAAAAGAAGCAGGGTTCGACCATTACGAAGTGTCCAATTTTGCCCGGTCCGGAGGGCACGCCCAACACAACCAGCACTATTGGACCGGTCTGCCATTCCTCGGCATTGGGCCGGGCGCACATGGTTTCGATGGCCAACAGCGGTTGGCCAATGTGTCCAACAATCCCCGCTACATCGCCGCCGTTCAAAAAGCCCAACGCCTTGATGACCTCCCGGTGGAACGAGATGTGCTCTCTGCGCATGATCGCTACAACGAAGGGTTAATGACGGGTCTTCGCACGGCGAAAGGGATTGATGTCGAAGCCTTGGAAAACGAATATGGACACCATCCTCAAACCGAAGACCCTCATTTCTGGAGGCAGTGCATTGCCGACCGCACGATCGAACCGCTTGGCGGCAGTCGTTACCGAATTCGAGAAGAAAAATGGCTCGTAGCCGACCGAATTGCGTCAGCTTTTTTCATTGTCGAGTGAGGCTTTTTTTCGAGCCATTCGTTTGAACCCTGCATCGGCGAATACCGCCCCCACAATGATGGTGGAGCCGAGGTAAAACCACCCTCCCATCCGTTCAGAATCACCGAAAATCAAGGCGGCAAGAACAATGGCATAAACCGGTTCCATGTTGATCGCAACTGCTGTGGTAAAAGGAGAAAGCCGCTTCATGACCTCAATGCTCATCAAAAATGCAAAAGCCGTTGCCAATGAGGCCAACAATGCAAGCCACAACCAATCGTCTTTTGGAATGGCCCAAAACGCCAATGATTGCCCCCTCCCATCGAACCAAAACAGCACCGCCAAAACCGCTGCAGCACTCATCAACTCCACCCGAGTGAGGTTGGCCGAATCATACGAGCGCACAAAAACCGAGTTGAACGTGGAAAAGACCGCGGCCAGAGCCGCAGAAATCAGCGCCAATCCAATGCCGCGATAATACTGCTCCGAAGTCAAGGTAAAGTCCCCTTCGGAAGGACCCCATAACAAAACCAGTAAACCCACGATGATAACACCTCCCAGTAAAATTTCCCTCCAATCCATTTTTCGCTTGTGTACGAGCGGCTCCAAGATGCTTACAAACACAGGGGTGGTGGCCAATGTAGCCAGCGCAACCGAAACATTGCTCGCTTTGATGGACCCGAAAAAAGCAATCCAATGGGCTGCGGCCGCACACCCCACAAGCGCGACCTGAATGCCTGTCTTTATCGGAAACCGTTGCGTTTTTCCTTTTAAAAACAGCCAAATCGCAACCAATCCTCCGCCTAAAAAAACACGCCAAAACACCAAGCGCTCCGCTTCCAGTGAAATCAATTTGCCCAAAATTCCGGTGAATCCGAAAATCAAAACAATGAAGTGCAACATGACGACGCTCTGCCGGTGATTCATTCGGCAAATCTACCCGTAACTTCGTTCACTCGTTGCCATCAACTTCACCCAATATGAAACTTCCCCTCGCGAGTTTATTCTTTTTGTGCTCTTCCGTGCTGGTGAGCCAAATTCAACTCAATAACCAATTTGGTGACTGGAGCGGAATTGATCACCTCAATGCACCTGACGGTTCGCCTTTCATAAAAACCGCTGCCACAAGCAACCTCAACTGGTTGTACGTGCACATCGAATTGCAAAATGAGGTGGGTCTGGATGAAAACATCCTGCCCAATGAATATTTCTTGTTGCTGGATTTGGATGATGATACCGACACCGGCGTGGATTATGCAAACCAAGGACTGGGTGTAGACTTGCTGTTGAATTTTTCCAGCCGACAAGCCATCCGTTACACCGGCGGTTCCGGAATTGAAAGTTTGAATGAAATCGGCATGCGTTCGTCGCCCACTTACAGTGCAAAAGAATTTGAAATCGCTTTCAAACGTGACCTGCTCGGGGATGTCGGGGAAAGCATTCGTTTGAAGTGGTACGATGGAGACGGTCAAGTTGGATTTCCGGCTGAAGGAATTGTGCATGAAATGAACAGCAGTGTCGATCCTTGGACCCCTCATTCCATTGCTCGGTCCGAGGGAACGCTCGACCGGGTAGCATTTTGGAACATGAACAATCGAATGGACGAAGGGCCGGCGAAGATGGCAATGGAACGCATTCTTCAAGCGGTTGCTCCCGACATCATTGGTTTCTCTGAAGTCTCCAACGTCAGTGCGAACTATGTCCGTGGGTTGCTCAATGAATGGATTCCACTCGAAGGTGGCGCTTCGTGGAATGTGGTGAAAGACGATTACGACTTGATGGTTGCTTCCAAAGGCGCAGTGCTCTCAAGCCATTCGGGTGTTTATCGACAGTTTCCCGTCGTAGTCGAGGCCCATGAAGATTGGCTTGTGCCCATGCTCTTCACGAGCAGCCATCTCAAATGCTGCGGCGGTGCATCGAATGAAGCACAGCGGCAATCGGAAGCCGATGAGTACATGGCTTTTCTGCGTGACGCCATCTCAGGTGAAGGAAATGGGCCTGCGTTGTCTACCAATGCGCCGATTGTCTACGGCGGAGACTTGAATATGGTTGGGTTGGACAATCCCATTTATACCCTTGTTACAGGAGACATCTCAGACGAAACCAATAACGGTCCTGACTTTGCGCCTGATTGGGATGGTTCAAGCCTCACCGAGTGGCCCATTTTGCAATCGGATCACCCCTTCGATTACACTTGGACCAGTAATTCTCTTTCTTCCGAATGGATTCCTGGAAAGCTGGACTACATCATCACGTCTGATGCTTCTACGGGCTACAAAGGTGGTTTTGTCTTGCGCACGGACGCGATGTCTGCGGCTCGGCTCGAGGAATTGGGCTTGCAGTCCAATGATGCGCTCGCCGCATCCGACCATTTCATTGTTGTTGCTGATTTGGGGCTGGGCGACTTACTGGGTTTCCAACCCGACACCGATGCAGACGGCATTTACGATGTGGACGACAACTGTGTGGTTGTCGCCAACAACCCCCAATCTGATTTCAACAACGACGGCATCGGCGATGCGTGCAGTGACTCCGACGGGGACGGGTTGAGTGATGCGTTGGAATTGGGTGTCTATAACACCGATCCGCTGAACTCCGACAGCAATCAAAACGGAATTCCCGACGGGATGGAGCTTTGCATGTGCAGTTCTGTTGGGGCCTGCCCAGGTGACATCACCAACGACTTGGTGGTCAGCGTTGCTGACCTTCTTGCCTTGCTTGGCCTGTTCGGGGCTACCTGCTAGACCTACCGATCACTCGCCACGAACCAACTTCAATGACTTGGTTCCCGTTGCTGTTTGGATTCGAACGACATAGATGCCTTCCGCCCAATCGGTCGTGTCCATCATCCAGCGCATGCTGTTCGGTGTTGCGCTTTGAACCAGAGCTCCAGAAATTCGGAATACTTCAATCGATTCAATCGCCTCGCTTGCGTCGAAAATAACGGTTCCGTGTGTTGGGTTTGGGTAAACCGAACCGGTCCAATCCATCTCATCCACCGACACGAGCAAGACATCAATTTCAACGGTTGTTTGATCGGAGCAATTGCCATCGGTACTGAAGGTGGTCAATTGAATGCTGAAAACGCCCGATTCCTCATACGTGTATTCAGGGGTTGGTTCTTCACTGGTATCTCCATTGCCAAAGGTCCAGTAATAGCTGGCGGCTCCGGAACTTGTGTTCTCCAATTCAATAGCACCTTCAAGCAGGTTCCATGGTGAAGTGACCGTGAATTCAGCATTCACCGGCTCCGAAATGTCGGAGACGTAACGCGGTGAAATTCGGTAGCCCTGGAAGTGCGGCGCTTCAAAATCACGTTGATCGACAATTCCGCTCAATCCGAAAACGCCAACAGGTGCCTCACTCAAAAACAAGTCCGTATTCGCGTCAACGCGCATCGTATACACATCTGCCCCTGTGGTGACATCCACTTCAAAACTTGGAGCACTATTGGTCCATTGCGCCGGGTTGACCAACTCAACACACTTCAGGGTGACCACGTGCGATTCGCGGGATTCGTCCAGTGTTTGAACCAAGACTGGCTGTTCTGTAATGAATCCAGATCCCTCGTAAATCAAAGTATCCGCAATGATTTGGGTAAGCCCCGCAAACTGCCCCACCGTCCCTCGAATTCGAACGCTGTCACCGGGCACCACCTGAGCGTAACCAAAATCCGACAATGGACTGAACACGTTGATGCCATGCGTTGGGTCAATCAATGTGAATTGCAAGCCTGACGGATAGTCATTCCACCCGTGGACAATGCCCCGCAATTCGCAGGAAACCCCTAAGCTGTCTGTCACACCTGAAACCACATCCACACTGCGCACGGTCGCTATGTCATATACCGGATACGTCAAATCAGACGGTTGAATGTGTACCGTCAACGTATCGATGATCAACACCGCATCACCCGAAGTGATTTGCATGGCCAAAACAACGGTCTCCTCCCCTTCTGGCTCCTCGTCGTCTATGGCAGCAAAGGTGAACGTTTGGTTGTTTAAGAGGCCAATCGGAAAGGTGAATTCCGGCAGCGGAAATACGGCTGGAAAATCATCGCCTTCTTCTGCTGTTCCGCCAACCACATCAACCGATACCGTCACGTCTTGCAAAGGATAAGCGACTTGCATGGAAACCTCTGTCCCGCCCCCTTCATAAATGTATAGGTCCGATGTCGTGAAGCCCAATTCCATGTCAGGCGTCCCGGTGCATGTCGCGTTGTGGTACCCGATGAAATCAAAGTTGTCTTGGGGGTACGCGTCCCACTGAAACTGACCAACCGCCCAATCGGTGCTGCCTTGAGAAACGTTGGCCTTGCGGACCAATGTGTATTCGGCCATTTCACCTGCACCACCGTCCACCGTCCATGGCGAACCGGGGTCCGGACCAAACTCGCCCATTTGATCAATGATTTCACCATCGTGATAAAGAGCGATGACGTCGTTGCCATTGAACCAAGTAATTTGACTCACAAGGTCTCCTGCGTCAAAAAGTTCTGGAGCAGCCAATGCATTCATCAAGACAAACACACCGTTGGCTTCAATTGTGCCCGAAAGCTCCTGCGTGTTGGTGGGTTCTGTTGATCCATTGTTCCATGTTTCCATGTGGTATCCCGTCAGGTCAATGGCCACTGGAGAAGGATTGTAAAGCTCAATGGCTTTGTTGTTGCTGTTGCCTTCGACATACTCTGAAATGAAAATCTCTTCGCAAAAACTCGCGCTTTCGCAGTCCAAAATGTCCACTGCCAAGTAACTCATACTCAAACTGTCACATTCCACGCCTTGGATTCCCGCGAGCAATGAGCCGGGCGCCAACGTTTCCGACTCAAAACCACCCAATGCGCTCGAGCCCCAAACTTGGTAACTCCCCTCCCCCAATATCGAAAAGTCAAATTGCGGAAAAGCGGTTGTGTCTTGGATCACTTGTTCCCCATCCGTGATGACAAAAATGTATTCCGCTTCAATGGCTTCCGATGTATAGCCAAACGTAATAATTGCGTTTTCCAACCCATTGCATCCAACGGCAGAAGGTGTACCCGCAGCATCGGTTACAGCCCCTCCGTCACATGCGGGAGGGCTACATGTTTCTCCTTGAATGCTCACGGAATTGATGGTCGATGAAAAACACCCGGTCCCTGTAATTCCGTCCACCGGTTGGCCCGCAGCCAATGTTTCTGGATCAAGCGGCGCATTGTGTGAAATACCCGTGACCTCCAAAGCAAGATCGCCCAATCCAGACAAATTGGCCGCAGTACCCTCAAATGAAACCAGAATCAACCCCGATAACGCGTCTGCCACTACCAGCGTAAAATCAGCCTCAAGAACATCAGTAGTGTGATTGAATTGAACCAACACCAACTCAGAACCATCCGTGCAGATATTCTCGTTCGCCGCGTTCTGCAAATGAATCTGGCCCCCATCGCATTGCAATACGTTCGAGTAACCTGGGGTCGGAGACTGCAGGGTGTAGTCGGAAGAAGCAAACGGGTCTCCGCCATCGGGCAGGCGAGCTAAGCTTTGATAATCCGCCAGTCCTTGAGCGCTTTCGTTCAGTTGGGTTGCGGACGGTGTCAATACGTCGATCAGCCCCGATGCAGGAGGTTGATTGTTGCCATATACAATGGCATCCAATAGATCTTCGTCGGTGACAGGGGTGCCGTTGGGGAAATCTGCTCCAGATGCGTCATATAGCGCCACTGCCTCTTGGCCCACTTGCAACCAATTGGTTTGGTCCACGGTGAAATCAGCCCCGGTTAAGTTGGGTCCACCGATGAGAAAGAATCCATCCTCGTCCAATGCAAAGCCCGTCAAATCAAACGCATTGTTTGATAGTCCGTTCGATCCGTTGTAGATGACAACAGTAATGCCTGAGAGATCAACACCGGGAACTCCATACAACTCAACAAATTCCATATCATCGATGCCTGGGCCTGATGGGTCCAATTCGTTGATGACAATCTGAGCGTCAACGGTATGGAGTGTCAAAAGTGTTGCAAAAAGTGCAATCGAAAATCCTTGAAATTTGGACATGTGAACCTGATTTAACCGGTGAGGGAGGCCAAAAATACGATGATATCGGACGATTCTGAACGCGTCACCATTGCGCTGTTTGGTTTCGTACCTTCGTGAGGCATGGAAAGAAGCAGTTCACTCATCAAGAAATTGGATGAATTCGTTTGGGCTTACCACCTGAATCGGCTGATGGGAGGGGTTTTGACCTCCGTTGGAGCGATTGTAGGTAGCACCCTTATTTTCCTTTTTTTGGAACATCTCGGCCGCTTTGGCATCGCCGGAAGAACTGTTATTTTCTGGGTTTTGGCGGGGGGAAGCGCAATGGCACTTGCTCGATGGGTGCTTTGGCCTGTCCTGTTATTGTTCCGTTTGAGAAAAGGGCTTTCGTATGAGCAGGCCAGTAAAATCATTGGAACCCATTTTCCAGAAATCAGCGACCGCCTCTTGAATGTGCTGCAATTGCAACGTCAGCTCGAACATTCTGAATCTACAGACCTTTCCTTATTGCACGCATCCATCGATGAGCGCACAGAAACCCTTCGCACCGTTCCGTTCAAAAAAGCGGTCAATTGGCAAGAAAGCACGCGGTTGATCCGTTACGCCATCCCACCTGTTGTGGTGGTGGTGGTATTGTTCTCGTGGAAGCCCCAGTGGGTGCAGGATCCCGCTGAACGAATTCTAGCACATCGCCAGGACTTCATTCCGCCTCCGCCATTTGCTTTTGAAATTCTCAATCAACACCTCGATGTTCCTGCTGCGCAAGAATTTACCGTCAACGCCAAAACAGTCGGGGAGGAGGTGCCGAGTGCCGTTGTGCTTGAAAGCAATGGGCAGCGGTTTCGGATGGAACGTGCTTCGAATGGCATCTACAGCCACACGTTCCCAATCGTCCGGGAAGACATTGCGTTTGCAATGGTGGCCATGGGGGTGAGGTCCCCTGAGTTTGTTATACAGGTGCTTCCTGTTCCTGTTTTGTTGTCCACTGAGGTTTCGCTCACCCCACCTGCTTACACGGGTTTGCCTCCTCAAACCCTAAAAGACGTCGGCAACCTCAAGGCCCCCGAAGGAACTGAAATTCGTTGGCAATTCAGAAGCAAAGACACCGAGCGTTTGCGCTTGGATTTTGGAAATGAGTCAATCCGTGCAACGCCGGGAGCTGCCGGCACTTTTACGGCCACTCGACGAATTCAAAAAAGCGAAACGTACTGGGTTGTTCCCCAGAACCGTGCAGTTGGCACAGTCGACTCCATCCGGTATAACATCCAAGCATATGCAGATTTGCCTGCGCGCATCAAGGTCACCGAATCCATTGATTCTTCCCAAGTGAAGCGTCGTTATTTCACGGGTGAAACCATGGATGATTATGGTTTCAGTAAATTCAGCTTTGCCTACCAGTGGCTTGAGTTGGCGCCGCGCGCAGAAGAGCTTTTCGCCTCCGAAAGCGATCCGCTTATGACCGGAGTTGTCTCTCGAGTGCGACTTGAAACACCTTCCGGCAAGTCCGATCGCTTTTTTCACGAGTGGAACCTCGGCGACATTGGTGTTGTGCAAGGCGACGTGCTCGAATATTGGTTTGAGCTTTGGGACAACGATCAAATCAACGGCCCAAAAATGACGCGTTCCATCAGTTACACCTTCGCCCCGCCCTCAGAAGATGAAATCCGTGCGGAACGGGAACAAGCCAATGAAGACATCGCCGCCCGTATGAGCGCCGCCCGTCAAGAGGCTGAGGCGCTACGAAAAGAGATGGCGGAAATGCGGCGGCAACTCGGGGAAGACGACGAGCTCGATTGGAAAGATGAGCGGGCCTTGGAAGAGCTCATGAAGCGTCAGGAATCCCTCAAATCCGCCTTGGAGGAGTTGCAAAAAGCAAACAAAGAAAAGGACGAACGTGCCAATGAGTTTTCGCCTGAAGAAGAGCGCATCATTGAAAAACAAGAGCAGCTGCAAGAGTTAATGGAGCAGGTCATGAACGATGAGCTGAAAGCGATGTACGACGAGATGCAGAAGCTCATGGAGCAGATGGACCCTGAAATGATGGAGGAGATGCAGGAACAATTGGAATCCATGGAGGTGGACCAAGAGTCCTTGGAAAAGGAGCTCGACCGGGCGTTGGAGCAATTCAAGCAGTTGGAATATGAAGTTAATTTGGAAGAAGCCCTTGACGACCTGAAGGAACTCGCAGAAAAACAAGAGGCTTTGGCAGAAGAAACAGCCAATGAATCATCGCCCAATGATAGCCTCTCCGCCCAACAAGATTCCTTGAATCAAGAATTTCAAGCGCTTCAAGAACGATTGGACGAATTGGACAAATCCAACGAAGAGCTGGAAAACCCAAATCCCGTGATGGAGCGATCCGATGAAAATGAATCCATCGAGGAAAAAATGAGCGATAGTTCTGAGCAGCTCAAGCAAGACAAAAACAAAAAAGCCAGCGAAAATCAGCAAGACGCGGCGGATGAGATGAAGCAAATGGCGGAGCAAATGGAAGCCATGATGCAACAATCCGCTGAAGAGTCCATGGAAGAAGATATGGATGCTTTGCGGGCATTGCTTGAAAACATCATCCACCTGTCGTTCGACGAAGAAGATGTGATGGCCTCCTTGAATCAAATCAACGAAGATGACCCGCTGTATATCACCAATGGACAAACCCAACGTAAACTCAAGGACGATGCTCAAATGGTTGAGGATTCCTTATTTGCCTTGAGCCTTCGGATCCCCCAATTGGCGCCCGCAGTCAACCGAGAGATTGGGTTGATCAACCACCACATGGAAAAAGCGTTGGCTGGATTTGGCGACCGAAAAACACCGGAAATCACTGAAAATCAGCAGTATGTAATGACAAGTTTCAACAACTTGGCCTTGATGCTCGATGATGCACTGCAACAAATGCAGCAATCCATGTCAGAGTCCAAGCCGGGCATGGGGAACTGCGAGAAGCCCGGAGGAAACGGAAAGCCAAAGCCTTCTCCTAGCGCAGGAGATATGAAAAAGATGCAGCAGTCGTTGGGGGAGAAGTTGGAGAAAATGAAAGAAGCGATGGGTAAGGGGGCCAATGCCGGGAAATCCGGGAAAGATCAGCGCCAGATGAGCAAAGAAATTGCACAAATGGCAGCGCAACAGGCCGCATTGCGTCAGATGGCTCAGAAAAAGGCACAGGAGCTCAACGCAGATGGTTCTGGAGATGGCAAACAAATGGGGGACATCGCGAAAGAAATGGAAGAGTTGGAGCGGGATTTGGTCAATCGCGACGTTTCCATTGAAACCTTAGAACGTCAACAAGAATTGATGGTCCGCTTACTGGAAGCCGAAAATGCTGAGTTGGTCCGCGGAGAAGACAACAAACGAAAATCTACGGTTGGCCAGCAAGACCTCGCTACAGAGCCTCCTGCGCTCGAAGAATACCTCAAACAAAAGAGCCAAGAAGTTGAATGGTTACGAACAATTCCCCTTGAATTGGATCCGTATTACCGTGACCGAGTCAACGATTATTTCAATAATTTGGACCTCAAGAAGCCGGACTCGCAATGAGCCGGACTCAAGATTAGGAATTATGATTCAAACGATGCACAAGCTTCAATTCGCTTCACAACCGGAAAACATCGCCATCATTGAGCGATTGATTGATGAAATTCGAGACAATTACGCCTTCAACGATGATTGCTACGGCGATGTTTTGATTGCTATGACTGAGGCTGTAAACAACGCCATCGTCCATGGAAATCGATTGGACACGGAAAAAGAAGTCCGCGTTGAGTACGAAATACAAGAGCGAAACTTGTTTTTCAAAATCACCGACCAAGGCGCGGGATTTGATTTCGAAAACGTACCTGATCCCACATCGCCAGAAAACCTTGAAAAGCCCAATGGCCGTGGAGTCTTTTTAATGCGCCAGCTTTCCGACCAGTGTTCTTTTGAGGACGAAGGCCGGGAGGTAGAGCTCTTGTTTGAGGGCGTATTCAACGCAGCCTAGCACCCGTTCTCTTGGCATTAACCTTTCACAATGCCGACCACGGCTTCCGGTGCCCCAAACGCCGAGCCATTCGCGCCTGGGTACATACACTGACAACACAGTACGGCAAAGAACCTGGCGCGCTCTCGGTTGTTTTCTGTTCGGACAATTATTTGTTGCAGATGAACAAGGAACATTTATCGCACGACTACTTCACGGACATTATCACATTCGATTATTCCGATGGGGTCCAAATAAGCGGTGACCTCTTCCTCTCGATTGACCGCATTCGTGACAACGCAAAAACCCATAATGCATTGTTTTTCAATGAGTTAATTCGCGTAATAGCCCACGGACATTTGCATTTGCTTGGTTACAAAGACAAGTTGAAATCCGACCAAACAGAAATGCGACTGCAGGAAGAGCGTTGGATCGCAGCTTTTGAACCCTACGACGCATGATCCACAATGAATATGACGTAATCGTTGTCGGCGCAGGACACGCCGGAAATGAAGCCGCTGCGGCAGCAGCGAACCTCGGCGCAAACACCCTGCTCATTACCATGAACATGGGGGTGATCGGACAAATGTCCTGCAATCCCGCGATGGGCGGCATTGCCAAAGGGCAAATCATTCGTGAAATCGACGCCCTCGGTGGCTACTCTGGGATCGTGAGCGATCACAGCGCTATTCAATTCCGAATGTTGAACCGCTCAAAAGGACCAGCCATGTGGTCGCCTCGGACGCAAAACGATCGAATGCGATTTGCTGAAAAGTGGCGGCTCATGTTGGAGTCTACCGCTCGATTGGACTTTTGGCAAGATGCCGTTTTAGAGTTAATCATAGAAGAAGGACGATGTGTGGGTGTCAAAACCCAATTGGGTGCAACCATTCGATCTAAGTCTGTTGTGGTCACCGCCGGAACGTTCTTGAATGGATTGATGCACATCGGTGAAAAGCAATTTGGCGGAGGCCGAGCAGGTGAAAAGGCCATTCGTGGGATCACAGAACAGTTGGTCGAAGCGGGTTTCTCGGCCGACCGTATGAAAACAGGAACGCCTCCTCGCGTGGACGGTAGAAGCATTGATTACAGTGTCCTCGAAGAGCAAGAGGGCGACCCAGACCCGCGCCGTTTTTCATTCACCGATACACCCAAACTCGGCACCCAGAGAAGCTGTCATATCGCATACACCAACCGCGATGTCCATGATTTACTCCGAGAGGGGTTCGATCGTTCTCCCATGTTCAACGGCAGAATTCAAGGCCTAGGTCCACGGTATTGCCCAAGCATCGAAGATAAAATTGAGCGTTTCCATACGAAAGATTCGCACCAATTGTTTGTTGAGCCAGAAGGGTGGGAAACCGTCGAAGTGTATGTAAATGGTTTCAGCACAAGCCTGCCTGAAGATGTGCAAGTGCGAGCGTTGCGCGGCGTTCCTGGGTTCCAAAATGTGAAGTTTTTTAGGCCCGGATATGCGGTTGAATACGACTTTTTTCACCCCACGCAGCTGAAGCACAGCTTAGAAACGAAGCGCATCAACAACCTTTATTTTGCTGGGCAAATCAACGGAACCACCGGATACGAGGAGGCCGCAGCACAAGGTATTATGGCCGGCATCAACGCAGCACGTTCCACGTGGAACAAGGACGCAATCGTCTTGAAACGAAACGAAGCGTATATCGGTGTATTGATTGATGACTTGGTCACCAAGGGCACCAAGGAGCCTTACCGAATGTTCACTTCCCGCGCTGAATACCGCATCCTTTTGCGACAAGACAATGCCGATCAACGACTCACTCCGTTATCCCACTCCATCGGTCTTGCGGGCGATGAGCGCATGGAAAAGCTAGAAAGCAAGAAAGGCAAGCTCAAAGCGATGACAACGGTCCTAAACAAAACAAGTGTCAGTCCAAAAGAGGTTGATGCTTTGTTGGAAGCAAAATCAAGCGCTCCTCTGAGGCAAAAACAAAAGGCGGTTTCCTTATTGAACCGCCCCAACATCACATTCGCTGATTTAACGGAACACCTTCCTGTTATTGCCCAGAACATTGCCGATCTCGAAATCACCTCAGATATCCAGGAGTCGCTAGAGGTTCAAATCAAGTATGCGGGATACATTGAGAAGGAGCAAGCCATAGCAGATAAGCTTCAGCGCCTAGACACAATCGCTATTCCCAGCGGATTCAATTACCACAAATTTGAATCACTCAGTTCTGAATCAAGGGAAAAGCTCTCTGAATCAAAACCAAACACCTTGTCAGAAGCTTCTAGAATCTCTGGTGTCAGCGCATCTGACCTCGCCGTTCTGTTGGTTCATCTTGGCCGATAGGCATGTTCCACGTGAAACATTGAGCATTCGGGCAATTCTAGCCTTCTGAGGACGATAAACAGCAAAACCAAGACCACTCTACGGTCGCCTTTCGATCATACAAAATAACAACACACTGATTATCAACCTTTTGCGTGAGTAAATCTTCGTGCTTCGGACATTACCTTTGCACCACGAAAAAAACCACACATGGACATTCAAAGCATTCTTCACGCCCTCAACATTCAAGATCACAATCACGGCGTCATGATTGGAACCGAATCATTTGGATCGGGTCCAACCATTGATTCTATCTCTCCGGTTGACGGAAAGAAGATTGCCTCCTTGTCCAGCGCTACCGCGGACGAATATGAGCGCGCTGTCGTTGCAGCCCAAAAAGCATTTCATGAATGGAAGACCGTCCCCGCTCCCAAACGTGGGGAAGTCGTCCGGCAATTTGGCGATGCCCTGCGGGAGAAAAAAGATGCTTTGGGCGCTTTGGTAAGTTATGAAATGGGCAAGTCCCTGCAAGAAGGCTTAGGTGAGGTACAGGAGATGATTGACATCTGTGATTTCGCGGTTGGCTTGAGCCGTCAATTGTACGGGATGACCACTCACTCCGAACGACCTGAACACCGTATGTTTGAGCAATACCATCCACTTGGCGTGGTGGGCATCATTTCCGCTTTTAACTTCCCTGTCGCTGTTTGGGCGTGGAACACGGCTTTGGCTTGGATCAGTGGAGACGCATGCGTCTGGAAGCCGTCTGAAAAAAGTGCGCTTTGCTCTATTGCGTGTCAACACATCTGGAACGGTGTTGCCGCGGCCAACGATGTCCCACAAGGCTTGTCTTGCGTGGTAAATGGAATGGCAGACATTGGACAAATGATGAGTGCTGATCAACGCATTCCCCTCGTCAGCGCGACAGGAAGCACGCGCATGGGCAAGTCGGTTGGTGAGACCGTTGGCGCACGACTCGGTCGCGCCTTGCTCGAGCTTGGTGGAAACAACGCAATCATCATTGCTCCCGATGCAGACCTTGAAATGGTTGTTCCCGCCGCAGTATTCGGTGCGGTTGGCACCTGTGGTCAACGTTGTACGTCCACCCGAAGGTTGATCATTCACCGGTCTGTATATGATCAGGTGAAGAATGTTCTGAGCAGTGCTTATGGTCAATTAAAAATTGGAAACCCGTTGGATGAGTCCAACCATGTCGGTCCCCTGACAGACCGCGACGCTGTTGACACCTACCTCAACGCCCTGCAAGCCGTTAAAGACCAGGGTGGTTCTTTTGTCGTCGAAGGCGGGCTGCTTGAAGGGCCGGGATATGAAAGCGGTTGCTATGTTCGGCCATCCATTGCTGAAGCCACAAACGATATGCAAATCGTACAACACGAGACGTTTGCACCGTTGCTTTATATGATGCCATATGACACCTTAGAAGAGGCCATTGCGCTGCAGAATGGTGTTGCACAAGGCCTTTCGTCTGCCATCATGACCAACAGCGTTCGGGAGGCGGAATTATTCTTGTCTGCCGCAGGGTCAGATTGTGGCATTGCCAACGTCAATATTGGTACCTCTGGTGCCGAAATCGGCGGTGCGTTTGGTGGTGAAAAAGAAACCGGTGGGGGGCGTGAGTCTGGGTCTGATGCCTGGAAAGCATACATGCGCCGCCAAACCAACACGGTCAACTACGGCGCTTCACTTCCGCTCGCACAAGGAATTAAGTTTGATCTAGGGTGATGCATTGCGCTGGAAAGGGGGGTGCTTTCTTGGGTTTGTTGGGTCTCGTTGTATCTGGCTGTGGGGATTTGCCTCACTCACCCCAACCTCCTTTTTCGCATGGTGCCAACGTTGAGTTTATGCTGAATGATAGCGTCACAGCGTCGTTCCTTGGATCCCGAAAAGATGCGGTTTGGTCTTTGTACAATGGAGATGAAGTTCTCACGCTCACACCCCTGAACGATTCGACGTGGAGGGTTCCTGTTTTCAACGGGAGTTGGAGGCTGCAAAAGGAGCGAAGAGGTGATTCTTATCGCGGTTATTGGGTGGATTCTTTGCGCAACCCGTCCGGGTCTTACCGTGTCCCCTTGCGGGTTTTGCCCACTCCCGCTAACCAGCAGGCGACAATCGAGCCACAAGGACTTCCCTCCGGTACGTGGGATGTGTGGTTTGGTGTGGACTCAAGCGCTTCTCCTGGCTCCCAACTGGATATTACTGCTGCGGGTAGTGCGCTGCGCGCCACCATACGCACCCCGACAGGAGACTACCGCTATCTCACGGGAAATTTGGTGGGCAACGCGTTGCAGCTTCAAACGTTTGATGGAGCACACCTGTTCGTTTTCACCGCTTCGCTGCAGGACGGGAGTTGGGTAGATGGGCATTTCTATAGCGGGAACCATTATCACACCACCTGGCGTGCAGCGTACGGCTCACCTACTCCGGATGAAAACCCAATGCGGTCCCTCGTGGTGCCTGATGAGGATTTGCGCGTGTCCATCGTTGATCGTGCAGGCAAAAGCAATTCAATCTCACTGCGATCTGATTCGCTGGTTGTATTGGACATACTGGGAACTTGGTGTCCCAATTGCATGGACGAGGTTCGTTTATTGCATGAGCTTTACAGCCCACAAGCGCGTTTTCTTTCCGTGGCCTTCGAACGGGACACCAATCCTACTTCATCCTACGAAAGGCTTGACGTTTTTGCGGATGAGCTCAATGTTGATTGGGACATCTTTCTTGGCGGCAAAGCGAGCAAAAAAAGTGCCGCAGACGCCTTTCCTTTTTTGGACCATGTCGTCAGCTTTCCGACCACACTGTTCATTCGAGGAAATGACGTGATGGTTCATTCAGGGTTTAACGGACCCGCCACCGGCGAGCGTTACATCATGGAAAAAAAACGTTTCCAAGACCAATTGAACGGGTTTACTTCGTTGGAAAATCGTTGACCCGGTCCACTTCAATTCGCTTGTCTTGATTGGCAAGCTTCCATGATGTATGAAATATCAATCGCCCGATTTCTGCGGTTTTACCATACATCACCTTCTCCGGATCATCGCCTGGACGGTGGTAGTCTTCATGGACGCCGCTGAAATAGAAAATCACCGGTATGTTGTTTTTGGCGAAGTTGTAATGATCGGATCGGTAGTAAAAACGATTGGGGTCATCGGGGGCGTTAAATGTGTAATCCAATGCAAGGTTGGTGTGTTTTGTATTGGCTTCTTCACTGATGGCGTGCAGCTCTGAAGAAAGTTTGTCTGAGCCGATTAAATACACGTAGCGGTTGTCGTCAGCGTGGGCTTCATCAACCCGACCAATCATGTCCACATTCAGGTTGGCTACCGTATTCTCCAACGGCCAAATTGGGTGATCTGCGTACCACTCGCTGCCTAGTAATCCTTTTTCCTCTCCAACAACGGTCATGAGCAAAACACTCCTTCGCGGTCCATTTCCTTCATTCACTGCTTTCATATACGCCTCCGCCAACTCCAGTACCGTCACGGTTCCTGAACCATCATCGTCCGCTCCGTTATGAATTTCCCCATCAATGATGCCCACGTGGTCATAGTGCGATGTAATGACAATAAGCTCCTCTGCTAAAAGGGAGTCTCTCCCTGGAATGTAGCCCAAGACGTTCTGAGAGACAATGTGCTCTTCGTCCCGCAACAACTCAAAACTCCAAGTGGCTTCTGGCAACACACAAGAAGCCATTGTTTTTCCCTTCCTCTCCGCCTTGGTCCACTTTTTCCAAGACTTAAGCGCTGACCCCTTCCACCAGTTGGATGTTGAAGCTGCGGAGACCAAGAATGTAGGGATACGAGTGCCATCACCCACCAGTGCCTCAGAGCGATCCAATGTCATTGATTTTCGCGTCAACCATGGCTTCATGCGGCTTCGTAATGTGGATAGGTCGTCGCCTACCACAATCACCGCACGTGCTCCCTTCTCGCTCGCTTTGATGCGTGAATCATTCAATCCTCTTTGCCAATTCGTTTCACCCTCCTTTGATGCTGCTTTCATGACCACCGCCTTCCCTGTGACATCTGGCCATTCCGCGGTATCCGCAACAACAACCATAGCTAAACCTTCCATCGAGCCATCCTTGATCCCTGGATAAAACAAAAAATCGTCCAAAAAAACCATCGACTCTCCGGCAACAACCGCCGTTCCTCCTTGAATTTGAGATCGAACCAGGGGCACATCTTGGTAATACGTTTTCCCGTCGAAAGGAGCAATGCCCAAGGATTCAAAATGACTCGAAATGTAGGCAGCTGCTTTTTCAGCGCCGGGTTCTCCCGTCTCTCTTCCTTCAAAAGCATCGCTCGCCACCACCATCAAATGGCTCTTCAAATCCTCCGCTACTATTGAATTTGCATACACCTCTGGAGCACCAATTTCCGATGTCTGAGCATTCAATAATCCAAACGTAGACACCAATAAAAACAACAAAGAACACGCTATTTTACCTACCCGCCGTGCATGACGACCGCCTTCAAACTGCTCGTCCAAAAAAGCGTTCAAAATTTCAATTGCCTCTGAATGAGAAACAAATCGTGCAGGAATGCATAGGACATTTGCATTGTTGTGTTGTTTCACCAAACGAGCTACTTCAGGGTTCCATGCCAAGCCAGCTCGAACCTCTTGGTGTTTGTTTGCCGTCATTGCTACTCCGTTCGCTGATCCGCAAATCAAAATTCCACAATCCACCTCACCCTCCGAAACATCTGTAGCAACAGCATGCGCAAAGTCAGGATAATCAACACTGTCATTTGTGTCTGTTCCTCTATTTATGGTTTCAATATTCTTGTTTCCGAGGTGTTCTATCAGTACCTTTTTAAGGCTCGGGTCCGCGTGGTCTCCTCCAATTGAAATGCGCATGTCGTCTATTTTGGGAGCAAGTTAATTAACAAGCAACCTGTTCATACCGATTGAAACTGGTTCACAACTTTAAAACAACTGAATTAGGTTAATTGCCTTGAAGATGGTAAGCAGGCCGATCACAAGAAAAGCAAGCAATTTGACCTCATTTTTCACGTTCATTTTTCATCATGAAACACCACGTTATAGACAAGGCACTTCACGAAAAGATATTCAACATTGATGTTTTCAATCATTGTTTATAACCCTGAAATTGTCCTATTTTCAGGAGTATTTTTATCCCCATCGCTGTGCAGAACACATCGCAAAATGTGAAAAACACAATTATGGGAAGAAAATCTAACGGTTTACTCACAGTATGAACACCCCTACTACGATAGTTCTATTTTCTAAGAAAAGAAGAATACTATTGTTATCCTTGTTGATGACAACCTTCTCGTTGGGACAGGAAAATCCTGTGAATTGTGAATGGACGGTTTATACCTTTCCAAACGGAAACAAAGCAAGCGAAGGATGCATCATCAACGGAAAACCAGAAGGGCAATGGCTAAATTATCATCCCAATGGAATTTTAAAAAGCCAAGGAAGCAGGATTGATCACGAATTGAATGGTGAATGGCTGTTCTTCGATTCGCTGGGAAATAAAATTCAATCCATCGAATATGAGCGAGGCAAGAAGCAAGGATTCGAACGAATCTATGGGGCCACAGCAGAAAACGATATATTGGTTGAAACCAAATTTGTGGACAATCTAAAATCCGGTTGGAGCCATGAATTTGATGCTGCTGGGAATCGTATAAAAGCAATTCCGTTCAAAGAAAATTTAGAAGACGGGCTGGGAAAAGAATATGCATTGGATGGCAGGGTGATTTCCGTTCTGGAATACAAGCAAGGATATCTGCGATCGGTTCAAAAAGTGAATCGAAAGGATGAGCAAGGAAAGAAAAATGGGGTTTGGAAAACATGGAACACCAGGGATATTGTCATAGAGGAAGGAGTTTGGAAGAATGGGATGCGCAACGGAATATTTAAGTATTACAAAGGATCGGGCGAACTGGATTACCTGGAAAAATATGAATGGGGTGAACGGGTAGTGGATGCTGAAGAAACGATACCGATGGACCTTCGGAAATCGTATCATGACAACGGAAAGGTGGCAACATCCAGCACTTATTCCAATGGGAAACGTATTGGTATATATCGGGAATACAACCGAGAAGGTGAAGTCATTGCTGGGGCAATTTATTCCAATGACACGATCGTCGCTGAAGGAATAACCACAGCTGAGGGAAATAAAGAAGGAATTTGGAAACACTATTACCCCGGCGGTGCCCTTCACTTTGAAGGAAGCTATGAAAACGGTTTAAAAGAGGGGAGATGGACGTACTATGCGGAGACGGGAGAAGTCATACAAAAAGGTGCATACAGCGAAGGTGAATTCAATGGAATGTGGCAATGGTTTTACCTCAATGGCAACTTGCATCGGGAGGAAAACTATAGACGGGGCCGAGAAGATGGGTTTTTCGAAGAATGGGATGCATCGGGAAAATCAATTCTTCGAGGAGCTTATGAATTGGGACGAAAGCAAGGGGAGTGGATTCAAGATGTAAATGATCACAAAGAGATAGGATCGTATGTCTTTGGCGAAAAAGAAGGAGAGTGGATTCATATTTATCCCAATGGGGTAGAACAATTCAAAGGAAAATACAGCTTTGATTTACCAGACGGCAAGCACGTATATCGCCGTATTTCTGGAAATATTCAGCGGATTGAGAGGTATAACAACGGCGAAAAAGAAGGAAAATGGATTGTGTATGGACCGACTCAAACGGTGCAACAAACCTTGGAATACAAGGAAAATCGACTGCATCGGATTGACGGACAGAAACTAAAAACAAAGGGGATGAAATCACCAGAAACCAACGATCTTCCTTAACTTCTTCTGATGCCAATGAAACAATCTTATGCGAGTTTGGTGGATGTATGGTCGAATCCTGCGTTGGTGGTGGATCGTGGAACGAGAAAAGTGTTGGAATGCAATTCGGCGTGTAAAGATGTTTTTGGAACCCCGCAAGATTGGTGTGAAATAGGGGGCGAGAGCTGGTCATCATGGTGGAAAAAACCGACTAAGAATAAGGGTTTTGAACTGACAACAATAGACGGAACATCACGCATATTTGAGGTTCGTTTTGGGGAATTTGAGGAGATTGATTTTATTGTTTTTGAGGATCAATTGGGTTGGCAGGAACTGCGCAGCGCGTTTGAGTTGAATAAGAACAGGTATCACGGACTGGCCTCAGGGACCATGGAGGGTTTGGCATTTTTGCAAAACAATCAAGTCATTGATTTGAATGCGCAAATGATGAATATTCTGGGAATTTCGAAGCTCGAAGAGCTTGAAGAATTGAATATCAAAGAGCTATTTGGTGCGCGCAATTGGAAGAAATTGACCTCTCGATCTGGCTCCATTCAAGAGCTTTACTTCACCAATTCGAATGGACTCGATTTAATGGTAGAGGGAAAGCTGGAGGTGTTCAAAGATTCAGAAAAAGGATTGGAACACACACTTGCTCTCATGAATATTACAGAGCGGAAACGTGTGGAACACGACCTATTGAAAACGAAGGAACGGTTTCGTTTGCTCGTGGAGAACAGCCCATTTGGCTTGTTTTTGGTTCAAGAGTCAAAGGTGGGTTATGCCAATGCTGTTGCAATGGAGTTGCTAGGCTATTCAGATGAAGAAAAGATATATGGGACGGACTTCACGTCATTGATCTCAAAATCTGATTTCGAGCGGGTGACCGAAGATATAAATAAGGTGCTTCAAGGAAAAAAGGTTCGGTATTCGGAAGTGACGATGGTTGGAGCCGATGAAACAGAGCGAGCGGTGGGACTGCAAATGACGTTGTCGTTTTTTGATCAGCAGCCCGCGGTTCAAATCACCGCGAGTGATTTATCTACACGAATGGAGTTGGTTCGGCAGCAAATGAGGGCCTCTTCTGCCGAAGAAGCCAACGAGCTGTTGAAAATTGAAATCGATCAACACAAACGCACACAAAACCAACTGCGGGAGTCTGAGCGGTTTA
>Ga0206130_10001976_pt1 | contig 29305 bp, 26 predicted proteins | sample Helgoland_Spring_9_FD_148637 | JGI IMG/M metagenome (GOLD analysis project Ga0206130, IMG submission 148637) | Pelagic subsurface seawater microbial communities from Kabeltonne, Helgoland, North Sea - Helgoland_Spring_Bloom_20160512_1 | ecosystem: Environmental > Aquatic > Marine > Epipelagic ...
TAATCCGGGCTTGACCGTCGATAATTTCCTGCAACTGCACGTTTGACAGTGGATTAGCTCCTGCTAGCCTGCCGCGCCCGCTCCGAGGTAACAGGGATTTTTCTCCTGAACCGCTACCTCGCTGCGGCAGCAACCCGACAATACCAAACACGATGGCAACCAAGAAGAAAACCGCAGCCAAGAAACCGGCAGCGAAGAAATCCACTGCGAAGAAATCCACTGCGAAGAAATCCTCCGCAAAAGCAATCAAGTACGTTTACACATGGGGCGCTGGCAAGGCCGACGGCCATGGCAAGATGAAGGAACTCCTCGGGGGCAAAGGTGCAAACCTCGCCGAAATGACCCGCATCGGCCTTCCGGTTCCAGCCGGCTTCACGATCACCACAGAGGTCTGCTCCTACTACTACGATCACAAGAATAGCTACCCGAAAGTCCTTCGCTCCCAAATGGAAGCAGGCGTGGCCAACATGGAAAAAATCATGGGCTACAAGTTCGGCGATGCAAAAGGCTTCCCACTCCTTCTCGCAGTTCGCTCCGGCGCACGCGACTCCATGCCAGGCATGATGGACACCGTCCTCAACCTCGGCCTCAACGACAAGACCGTCGCCTCCCTCGCGAAAGCCACCGGCAACGAGCGCTTTGCGTGGGACTGCTACCGCCGTTTCATCCAGATGTACGGCGACGTCGTTCTAGGCGTGCAAAAACTTCCTTCCGAAGACCACGAGCCTTTCGAGACAGTGATCGAAGACTACAAGCATGAGAAGTATGGGAAAGACATCGTCGATTCCGAGCTGACTGCAGAAGACAACAAGGAAATGGTCGCCCTTTTCAAGAAACTCGTTCTCGACCGCACCGGTCAAGGCTTCCCGGAAGATCCATGGGAGCAGCTCGAAGGTGCCTCCGGCGCCGTCTTCGGCTCATGGATGAACGATCGCGCAATCGTTTACCGCCGCAAATACGGCATCCCCGCAGCATGGGGCACAGCCGTCAACATCCAGGCAATGGTCTTCGGTAACACCGGCTCCGATTCCGGTTCCGGCGTCGCCTTCACCCGCAACCCTGCGAATGGCGAAAACGTTCTCTACGGTGAGTTCCTCGTGAACGCACAGGGCGAAGACGTGGTCGCCGGTGTCCGCACTCCGGATGCAGTTGCAGGTATGGCAACAGCCCTCCCGGCAGCATTCAAGGAGCTGATGAAAGTCCGCAAGATCCTTGAGAAGCATTTCTGCGATGTGCAGGATGTGGAGTTCACCATTCAGGAAGGCAAACTCTTCATGCTTCAGACCCGTAGTGGCAAACGCACGGCTGCAGCAGCGCTGAAGTTCGCCGCCGATATGGTGAAAGAAAAACTCATCGATTGGCAGACTGCGATTCTCCGCAACCCTGCCGACCAACTCGACGCACTCCTTGCGCCTGTCTTCGATATCGTGGAAACCAAGAAGGCGACCATTATCGCCAAGGGTCTCCCCGCCGGCCCAGGTGCCGCTTCTGGAAAAATTTACCTCAACGCCGACCGCGCTGAGGCAGCCGCGCAACGTGGTGAAAAAGTCCTCCTCGTTCGCGTCGAGACTTCCCCGGAAGATCTTCGCGGCATGATCGCTGCGGAAGGTATCCTTACCTCACGTGGTGGTGTATCCTCCCACGCAGCACTTGTTGCCCGCCAAATGGGTAAAGTCTGCGTCTGCGGTGCCTCCGGTGTCGAAGTCGATTACGACAAGAAGACCGTCAAAGCAGGTGGCAATACCTACAAGGAAGGTGATTTCCTCTCCATCGACGGAACCGCCGGAACGGTTTACGGCGGCGAACTCGCCACCGAGCCTTCCGAGATCATCACCGGTCTCATCTACAACAAGAAGTCTTCCCAGGAGACCGAGAAGTTCAAAAACTTCACACAGCTCATGGGCTGGTGCTCCAAGGCAACCCGCATGGGTGTCCGCACCAACGCCGATACTCCTGAGCAGGTTAAGAACGCGGTTGCGTTCGGAGCGGAAGGCATCGGCCTTACCCGTACCGAGCACATGTTCTTCGAAGGTGACCGTATCGACGCGATGCGTCAGATGATCCTCGCGACCAATGAGCCCGCACGTAAGAAGGCGCTTAAGAAACTCCTCCCGCATCAGCGCAAGGACTTCTTCGGCATCTTCAAGGCACTCGAAGGCAAGCCAGCCACGATCCGTCTTCTGGATCCGCCACTTCACGAGTTCCTTCCTCACTCCAAGGAGCAGCAAATGGATCTCGCACGCAAACTCGACGTCAAAGTCGAGGACATCATGCAGCGCGTTCACGACCTCCACGAGTTCAACCCGATGCTCGGCCACCGCGGTTGCCGTCTCGCGATTTCCTACCCGGAAATCGCCGAGATGCAGGCGCAGGCGATCTTCGAAGCTGCCGCTCAGTGCGTGAAAAAAGGCATCCCTGTGAAGCCTGAAGTCATGGTTCCACTCGTCGGCTACGCTCGCGAGCTTGAGCTCCAGGTGGAAATCATCCACCGCGTTGCTGCGGAAGTGAAAGCGAAGAAAGACGTCAAGTTCGACTACCTCGTCGGCACGATGATCGAAGTCCCACGTGGTGCTGTCACCGCAGACGAGATCGCAGAGCACGCGGAGTTCTTCTCCTTCGGCACGAACGACCTCACCCAAACCGCACTCGGCGTCAGCCGCGACGACATGGGATCGTTCCTCAATAGCTACCAGGAAAATGACATCTATCCGAAGAACCCGTTCGCATCGCTCGACACCACTGGTGTTGGACAGTTGATGGAAATCGCCGTTGAGAAAGGCCGCAAGACAAAGCCGGACATCAAGCTCGGCATCTGCGGTGAGCACGGTGGTGACCCGGATTCCGTGACCTTCTGCCACAATCTCGGCCTCGCTTACGTTTCCTGCTCGCCATACCGCGTGCCGGTTGCCCGCCTCGCCGCCGCACAGGCAGCGATCAACGACGGCTCCGCTCCGAAGCCAGCCGCCAAAAAAGCGAAAAAGAAAACTGCTAAGAAGGCAGCGAAAAAAGCAGCTAAGCGCGCTAAAAAGTAACCATGGCGGCAATGGGAGTGAAGCGGACATGGACGGACTGAAAAGTCCAAACATCTCCGTCAATTTCTAATCGCCATACCATTTAAGAAATCACAAGCCGCGTCGGGATCTCCCGGCGCGGCTTTTTCGTTGCTTGGTTGCGCGACATCAGCCTGGGTGAATCAGGATTCCATTCCTCTGTATTGCAGGCTGCCGAAGTCATGGTCGGAATCGAATTTACACCCCTTTTACTAAGTATCCGGCGATTTGAGGTTCTAATAAGTAGTAAGACGGAGTTCACGCTCACAAAACGGCAGCCGTCTTCAACCAAATTCGAAACACTTAAAAATCATGAAGATTCATTCCATCCTCACCTCACTCGTTCTGGGGTTCGCCTGCGCCTACGCCGAACCATCCATTTCGCCCTCAGCAGAGGAGAAACCACAGGCTGATGAAGCTGCTCCCCAGACGATACCCGCTCCCTCGCCGCCCCGTCCACTCGGGTCTGTGGCAAACCAAGGCCTCGCCTGGCTCGCCAAGACCCAAAACGCCGATGGTGGGTGGGGACAGGGCGGCGGCTGGCGCACCAACACTTCTGGCAAGCAGGGTGGTAGAGTCGAAGGTGACAACGTGGCCGATCCCTCGGACATTGGAAACACCTCCATCGTTCTCCAATGCTTCCTCCGCTCCGGTGCCAAGCTCGAAAATGGCGATTACTCCGCCGTCACCGCTCGCGCCGCTGACTTTCTCCTCCGCGAGATCGCCAAAGCCGATGCCGACAGCCTCCACGTCACCAGCGTGCGCGACACCCAGCTCCAATCGAAAATCGGCCTCTACGTCGATACCTTCCTCGCCGCTCAGATCCTCTCCGACTTGAAAGGTAAATTCCCCGACCCCGCCAACGAAAAGAAGCGTGCCGAACTACTCGACATGGTCGTCGCGAAAATCGCCAAGCACCAGCAGGACGACGGTGCCTTCGCCGGCAACCAAGGCTGGGCAGCTACTCTTTCCCAGGGATTATGCAGCAAAGCTCTCAATTCCGCATGGGCCTCCGGCGCGAAAGTCGATCTCGCCATCCTCGAAAAGGATCACAAACAAAATGCCGAGGGTCTCGACCGCGATACCGGAGTGGTCGCTAAATCAGCAGTGGCTGATGCCGGTGTCGATATCTACCGGTATGCCTCGAAGCTCGGAGGTATGACCCGCTTCCGCCAGAACAACGACGGACGCCGCACCGAACTCAATGCAACCCTAGTCTCCCCGGAAGCGACTGCGGAGGAAAAGGAAGCAGGTAAGAAGGAACTCGCTGAAATCAAACAAGCCGATGCCGACCAGGCCGTCCTGCTCGAACAGGTCGCCGGGAAGGTGAAGGAAAAAGCCTTCGTTGCCGGCTTCGGAAACAATGGTGGCGAGGAATTCATCAGCTTCATGAACATCGGTGAAGCCCTCCATGCCAAAGGCGGCAACGACTGGATTGATTGGGAAAAGCAAATGAACGCAACCGTCGCCAAAGCCCAGAATGAAGACGGCTCCTGGGCCGGCCAACACTGCATCACCGGTCGCACTTTCTGCACCGCCACCGCCCTAATGGTCATCATGAGTGACCGCGCCCCAGTGGAACCCGCCGCGCCCATCGCAGCCAAAGATCAACCTGCCGGAAAATGAACCGAGCCACTTTCCTCCGTCTTCTGCTGCTCGCCCCTTTAGGTGGGCGGCAGGCATCGGCGGCAGCGATATCCAATGATATCTCCCTCGATTACCTGCTCCGCCGGCAATCCGCCGACGGAGCATGGCGCTCGACTACCTATGGGGCTTTCCGCGATGGTCGCGCACTGACTCCTCACGTCTTGCGCTGCCTCTCTCGCTTCGATGATCCCGATCTCGCATCCGCGAAAGAAAAAGCTGTTACCTGGCTCATTGCCCGGAAATCCGACCTCTTCCAAGCCTTTCCCGTTCACCTCGCATCCGCCGTGCTGGAATCCGCCACCCGCATTGATTCCCTTGAGCCGCTCTGCGTTCCCGCCGTGGAAAAACTGCTCTCTCTTCAGACGCCCTCGGGTGCCTGGAGCTACTCGCCCGTGCCTCTGCGCCGCACAGTCATTCCCTCCGCGATGCAGCAGCCCAACCTCTCCGCTACCGCCATTGCCATCGATGGCCTCCGCGCCGCGGGCGCTCATGAAGACACCATCACCCGGGCTATTCCTTTCCTTCGAACCTGCCAAAACCATAACTCCGGAGACCCGGACTTCGACGATGGTGGCTTCTTCCAGATGCCCCTCGACCCCACTCGTAACAAGGCCGGGCAGGCGGGTGTCGATCGCATAGGTCGGATGCGCTTTGTTTCCTATGCGGCCGCCACCGCCGACGGCCTGCGTTGCCTCCTTTCCATACCCACCGCCGAAGATTCAGAGCGGATCGCCGCCGCACGCGAATGGCTCAAGGCCTTCAAATGGAGCGCTGCGGGATCATCCAGTTCCCCGCGCGATCTCGTTTACTACGCCGCCCGTAGTATTTCCGCCACCGCCGCCCTCGAGCCGAAGTTGAGCTGCCTACTTCCATTCATCCGTTCACAGCTGAACGAGTCCCAGCTCACCGATGGTTCGTGGCAGAACCCATCCGCTGAGATGCGCGAAAACTGCCAGCTTGTCGCCACGACCTTCGCCCTGGAAGCCCTCATAGGAGTGGATTCTTCCATTGCGATAACTGCCCCGGATCCTGGATGATTTCCCGATAAGATAGCCGTTTCTTGCTACAGCTCACCTGGTAATGAATTTCCAAATGGAGATGCCCTGTAATGATCCCGAGGGTGTGATTTTTATCAGTTTTTCTCACCCGGTAGGGCTGATTCATTCGGCTCGGTCAGCCCACTTTGAAAATCTAGCATCCCGCCTCACCCACACGGAAGTGAGATCCCGGGGGGAATGCCGTGCCTTGCCGTGGGTTCACTCCCTTTCCTGAGATGCGGGCTGCCGTTTTTAATCAGAGCCGACCGAGCCGGATCAGCCCTACCATGATTGAATGGAATGGACTGAGTCAGGGGAAAACACCCACAAAAATCACACCCTGATCCCGACCTTTTGGCTTCCGCATCCGTGGGAGGCTGCTATTACTTGTATTCCATTTAGAAAATTCCATTCGAATGACATCAGCTCAAGCAACGCCGCCGGAGGCTCTCCGGAACGCAGTGATCCGGTTAGCCGGATATTCTCAGGACGGAATCCAGTCGATCGGCGCATTCCTTGCCCAGCTCGCAGGATCCACCGCACAGGACGTCATGACCCACATGACGATTCCTTCCACGATTTCCGGAGGGCCCAGTATTTACCAGGTTCATCTGGGTTCTGGTAAGGTGCTCCATCCCGGTGACGAGGCAGATACGCTGGTGGCGTTCTACCAAGATTCCTACGACAATCATCTGAAATCCCTGCGCGACGGAGGTATCTGTTTTTACGACAGCGACAAGGTTGAAGAGCTGAAAATGGAGCGCGATATCATCCATATCGGTGTGCCTTTCACCTCCGCTGCCATCGAAGCCATTGGCGGCTCGGCCAAAGACAGAGGCAAGAACATCTTCGTTCTCGGGGTGTTGTGCTCCGTGTATAAACTTGATCGCGAAAAACTTGCCGAGATCATCGGGCGCAAGTTCCGTGGTAAGCCCGAGGATATCCTCCGCAACGCGATGCTTGCCTTCGATGCCGGCTTTGCGTGGCCAGTGCATGACATCGACCACATGCCGTTTGCGCCCGGCGAGAACGAGGAAGCGAACCGGCTTTCCACCGATGGGAACACCATGCTCGGGCTCGGTTTGATCGCCGGGGGATGCCGCTTCGGTGCCGGTTATCCGATCACGCCGTGGACGAGTATCATGGAAATGCTCCGCTCTGAGCTTCCGAAATACGGAGGTATGTTCATCCAGGCGGAGGACGAGCTTGCGGCGGTCTCCATCGCCATCGGCGCAGCTTACTCAGGACACCTTGCGATCACTGGGTCATCGGGCCCGGGGCTTTCCTTGAAATCTGAGGCGATCGGCTATGCCTGCATGGCGGAGATTCCGCTCATCGTGGTGAACGTCCAGCGCGGGGGGCCGTCCACCGGCCTTCCTACTTCTGTCGAGCAATCCGACTTGATGCAGGCGATCTATGGCTCTCACGGCGACGCGCCGCGGGTTGTCCTTGCTGATGCAGGCGATCTACGGCTCTCACGGCGACGCGCCGCGGGTTGTCCTTGCGCCGCGCGATGTCGAAGACTGTTTCCACACTGCCATCGAGGCCTGCCGAATCGCACGTGAGTATTCGACCCCGGTCATCATCCTTTCAGATCAGGCCATCGCCACCCGTATTGAAGCCTTTCCCGAGCCTGACCTCGAAAAGTATTGGAAGGAACCGACGCTCGACCTCAGCGAGCGGGGAGCCGATTTCAAACCCTATCCACTCGATAAGATCACCCGCCACGCACCACCCGGATCTCCGACTTCGGAAGCGAAATATCCTGTGGTCACCGGCCTCGAACACGACGAGTGGGGTCATCCCTCTTCGAACCCTCTCAACCACGAGGCGATGTCAGGCAAGCGGCGTGAGAAGCTCATCAAACTCGCAAACTCGCTGCCCTCGCCGGACTTCTTCGGAGATGAGCAGGGAGACCTGCTGTTTGTCGGCTGGGGTTCCACTTACGGGCCAATCAAGGAGGCGACCGAGCAGCTTCGCGCCGCCGGGCACAAGGTCGGCTCGCTCCACCTGCGGCACATTCATCCACTCCGCAACGGCCTTGGTGATATTTTTCACCGCTTCACGCACGTGCTCATTCCAGAAATGAACGATCCCGGCATTTACGGAAACGGGCAGCTTGCAACCTTGCTGCGTTCCGTGACCTGCAACCCGAACATCCAATCACTCAACAAGATCCAGGGCATCACCTTCCGCGTGAAGGAGATTGTCGATGGTGCATTGAAAACCCTTTCCCTCTGAACCCCGAAAACTCATTCCCATGTCAGCAAATCCAACTGCCGAAAAGCTCACGAAGAAAATACTCAAAGCGGACCACCCCACGTGGTGCCCCGCATGCGGGGACTTCGCCGTCCTAGCGTCGTTTTTCAATGTCATACAGAAGCTCCAGATCCCGCATGAAAAAATTGTCTGTGTCGCGGGTATCGGCTGCTCATCTCGCTTTCCTTATTTTGTGAACACCCACGGCATTCACTTCATTCATGGCAGGGCGCTGCCGCTTGCCACCGGGATTTCACTATCCCGGCCGGATCTCCACGTCTTCGTTTTCGGCGGCGATGGCGATGGCTATTCGATAGGCGGAAATCATCTGACCCATGCGGCACGGAAAAACGTGAACCTGTCCTATGTGATTATGGACAACTACGTCTACGGCCTCACCAAGAACCAGACCTCGCCGACGACCCCGATCGGCAGGAAATCGAAGACCGACCCGCGCGGCGCAATCGACCGCCCGATCAACCCCATGACCCAGCTTGTCGCCACCGGTGCGACTTTTGTCGCGCGCACCCATGCGGCGCAGGTCAAGCACATGAACGAGATGTTCGAGCGTGCCATTCTGCATCCGGGATTCGCCGTGGTGGAGACGCTGTCCGAATGCACGATGTTCTACCCCGGGGCGTTCGATTCCGGGAACCCTAGGAAGGGCGGAGCCTTTGATCTCGTTGATGAAACGACCCAGGATCTGACCTCCACTTCCGAGGCGCTGAAACTCGCTGAAGACACATCTCCCGGTAAATTCGGTGTGTATTACGAGACGAAGCTGCCGACCAAGAACGAACTCGAGTGGGCGTGGGTGAACGACGAGCAGGCAAAGTCTCCCGATCTTTCCGGTAAGGATCTGTTGCGCAAGCGCTTCGCGGCGATGCGTTGAATGCCCGAAAGAGGAAAACGGAATCGAAAGAAGGACGCGAAGTTCACAAAGCCTGATTGAGTTATGGAAATCAGATACTTAATCTTTTGGGTGAATGATAAAAAATATCTTTGAAGTGCTCAAGTGATTGAACCTTTGCGAACTTTGCTTCCTTCTGTAAAAAAATCATTTCGGTTTTTAGGATCTCCGCCCAGGCGCCCGGTAAATCCAGTTTCTGAGTTTTCGCAAAGCCTGAACAGAGAGTTGAGGCGAATCCGAATCCGAGGACGGGTAGAAGTGATATTGGATTTTTATGCTGTTTGCTCCAAAAATTGGAGCTTATCGATCAGGGCTTCAGCTGCGGCAGTAACTCGAGCACAGCGGCCGGAGTCGTCCCGGGCCAGCCGTCGTTGTCCTGTTTCGCGCCCGGTGTGGTGCGGCCGTCACGGATTGCATTGGCCAGCAGATCCGCCATCGCTTTCACGTGTTCAGGCTCTTTCTCGGCGAGGTTATTCTGCTCACCGAGATCCGCTTCCAGATCATACAGCTGCACTGGATAAAGCCCTTTGGTCGCCTTTCCCGGTTTCGGCCCCGACCATCCGCCCGATCCGGGACAGAGGTTCAGTTTCCACTTTCCCTGCCGGATGGCGAAGGAACCGTTGATCGAATGGTGTATCGTGTATGACCTGCCGAAGCCTTCCTTTCTTTCGAGAAGCGGCACAAGCGAGAAGCTGTCTTCCGCAGCCGTTTCCGGAATTTCCTCACCCGCAAGCTCTGCCGCAGTCGCAAAGAAATCGGTGGTGCAAACAGTCTCAGCACATTCGCTGCCGGCTTTCACCTTGCCAGGCCAGCGGACGAGGAAAGGAATGCGGTGACCGCCCTCGAAGATATCCGCCTTGTGGCCACGCAGTGGGCCGTTGACCTTATGCCCCTTTTTTGCCAAATCGGGAATATCTGCCATTGGCGAACAGCCGTTGTCTGATGCGAAAATTAGTAGCGTCTCATCCGTAACGCCCCGCGCATCAAGTTCCGCGAGCACTTCGCCGACGACCCAATCGGTTTCCATCATGAAATCCGCGTAGTCCCCCATGCCGGATTTACCCTGCCATCCCTCGGAGGGCACCAACGGTGTGTGCGGGCTGGTCAGAGGAAGGTAGAGGAAGAATGGCTTGTCCTTGTTCGTCGTTTCGCGCGCGATGAACTCTCGAGCCTCCCTCGCAAAATCTGGAAGCACATTGACCGCCTCGAAATCCGCCGTCGCGGGGCCCGGACGGTTCGGCTGCTTGAACGCTTTCGTCACGGTCGGCACTCCCAGCGGCTGGTCATTCCTCAAATACAAATAAGGCGGCATGTCGAGGGACGCCGGAAAAAGGAAATTTTCGGTGAATCCCAATGCGAGCGGGCCACCACTAACTTTTGCCGTGTAGTCGATCTCCCAGCCCGGCCCCTTGGTTGGGCCTTCGCTGGCCTTGCGTGGCTTGTCCAATTTTTTCCAGCCCAGGCCGAGGTGCCATTTTCCGATCACTGAGCTCGTGTATCCGGCCTCGTGCAACATGCTTGCAACGGTTAGGTGGGATGTTGGAATGAGCGGCTCACTCAGTCCCCAGAGTACACTCTTTTTCAGGGGTGAGCGCCAGTTGTAGCGACCGGTCAAAATCCCGTAGCGGGTGGGGGTGCAAACCGCCGAGGAAGTGTGTGCGTCGCTGAACTGCATACCCTCTTTCGCTAACCGGTCGAGATGGGGGGTGGCGATCTTCCCTCCTGCGTAAGCGGCATCGCCGTAGCCCATGTCATCGGCGAGAATGAATATGATGTTCGGCGAGCGGCCATATGCCATGGGAACGAGTGCCATCAGCAGAAAAACCAGTAGGTTTTTGGAAATCCATCGGCGAAAATTGATCATCACGCGGATACTGGATCGCCGCGTAAGGCCTTTCAAGTTGGTTTTGCGTCGTGTTTCTGAAAGCCTACCGCGGCCTTGCCTTTCCGGAGCTTCCCGGCAAGGTTCCGGCCATGCACCGCCAGCCTTTCATCGATCAGCTCAGGGAATATGCCCTCCGCCATACGGAGGAAGCCGAGACAATATCGGCGTTCATAGCTTTTGTTGAATCCGAAACGGACTGTTTCTGCCGCAAGCTTGCGGTCGGCCACATCACCGGCTCTGCATGGGCCGTGGATACGGATGGCTCTCAAGTTCTCCTTACTCACCACCGCAAACTGAACCGCTGGCTCCAGCTCGGTGGCCACGCGGACGGTGATCCGGATGTCCTTTCGGTCGCCATGAAAGAGGCGGAGGAGGAATCCGGTCTGGCCGGTTTTAGCCACATTGGGCCGGGCATATTCGATATCGACATCCACCCGATCCCAGCGAGGAAAGATGAGCCCGAGCACTTGCACTACGACGTCCGCTACGTGCTGCGCGCGAACGGTTCGCTCGACTACATTGTGAGCGATGAGTCCCATGACCTCCGCTGGGTGGATCTCGATGAGGTGGAAACGTTGACCACCGAACCTTCCATGATGCGGATGGTGGCGAAGTGGAAATTACTGAGAGTTGCGGTCAGCTGACCGACTCTTCCGCCATTTCAAGTATCTCTGCGGCGGAGTGTCCGCTTTCACGAAGGCTCTCGATGGATCTGGCGGCATCGCGTTTCGCGAGCCGAATTCCTTTTTCATCGCGGACGAGGCCGTGGTGCAAATAAGTGGGCTCTCGGTATCCGAGAATGGCCTGGAGCTGCCTCTGGACGTGTGTGGCACCGAGCAGGTCTTCGCCTCTCGTGACATGGGTGACTTGCTGGAAATCGTCGTCAACTACCACCGCAAGGTGATAGGATGTCCCGATGTCTTTTCTTGCAAGAACCACGTCTCCGTTCGCCAGTATATCGACCCGCGAGGTGCCGAAACTCAGGTCGCTGAATGTCAGTTCACCGTGGAAGTTCGCCGCTTTTGCGGAGTCGAACCGCCATGAATGAGGTTCACCGGCTGCGATCCGAGCTGCGGTTTCGAGCTTATCCAGGTTTCGGCAGGTGCCGGGATAAAGCGGTGCCGCATCGCCATGGGGGGCACCGAGTATCCGTTCCGTTTCTGTCTGGATCTCCTTGCGTGTGCAGAAGCATGGATAGGCGAGTTCTAGATCTCGGATCTGCTGCAGGGCTTCGCCATATGCATCCAGCCTTGAGCTTTGGCGCAGTGCGTTGCCATCCCAGCCGAGTCCCAGCCATACCAGATCTTTCTCGATGCGGTGGTAGCATTCTTCCTTCACGCGGCCTCCATCGATGTCTTCATGACGGAGCAGGAAAATCCCATCCGGTGAGCTCCTCGCAAGATCCCTTGCCACCTTCGCAGCGAGGATATGCCCGAGATGGAGATCTCCTGTGGGACTGGGGGCGAATCTCGTGATGATGTTCATCAGCGGTTAAAGTGCTATTTATCGAAAGCCTTGACCGCGGCCTTGATGGCTGGATCGGTCCATGCCTCCAGCGCCTTGATGGCTGGATCGGTCCATGCCTCCAGCGCCGCCTTCGCGGCGGGTGCCAGGGAATCCGGATGGCCCGCCTGGTCGAAGAATTTACGATCCGTATCGGCGAATTTAATTTGGATGTCAGGCTCGATGCCCTTGAGGTGAGGGGTGCTTCCCGAAGGGGTGTGGTAGGTGGCAATCGTCAGGCGTAGGGCGGTGCCGTTGCCCATGGGGACGATGTTCTGCACGCTGCCCTTGCCGTAGCTTTTCTCGCCGATGACCGTCGCGCGCTTGAGGTCGTGAAGCGAGCCTGCGGTGAGCTCGGAGGCGGAGGCGGACGGAATTCCGGTCGATGAGGACGGCGATGGGATATTCGCGTTTGCGGCGCTGGCGGGCGGGTGTTTTAAGGAACTCCTCCGGTTTGCCTCTTTCCCGGACGGAAACGACGGATGTGCCAGGCGCGACGAACATGCCGAGAATTTTGACTGTCTGGTGGAGATCGCCGCCGCCGTTTTTGCGGAGGTCGAGAATGAGCAATTTCATGCCCTTGTCCTCGAGCTCATCGAGAGCTGCTTCGATTTCACGTGCGCAATTTGCGCCGAAGGAGGCGAGCCGGACGTAGCCAACGGACGGATCGGAGGGGAGGGGGGCGGCTTCGACGAGCGAGCGCTCCTCGACATAGCGATGGGTGAGCTCCACCTCGATTTCGCCGGGACGCTCGGGGTTGCGGAGGGTCAGCTTGAGCTTGTCGCCTGGCCGGCCGCGGAAACGTTCCAGGATTTTCGCGAGATCCGATTCGCCGGGCTCAGCTCCGTTGATCCTCAGGATTGTGGTGCGGGGCACGAGCCCCGCCTCCTGCGCCGAGCCGGATCCTGCCACGGCGGAGATGAAGGTTTTTCCGGAGTCCTTTCCGATACTCATGCCGAGGGAGCTGATCTCGTTGTCGAGTATTCCCTCCTTGCTCACCATTTTCTGCATTTCCGGATGGATGAAGGAGGAGTGCGCATCGAGGCTGGAAAGCATCCCGTCGAGCGCCTGGTTAATAAGGCGGTCGTAGGTGAGCTTGTCGAGATCCGGGTGGCGGGCGCGGACTGTCTCAAGCACCTCGACGAAGCGTTCGAGGGCGGGGTAGGCGGCTTCCTGCGTATCGGCTGGCACCGTATCGGCCGCAGAGGCCGTAAGCAGCGAAGCGAACAGGAGCGATGGGAATTTCATCGGAAACGAAGTACCATCGAATGATCGATGCTGGGAGGAAATTTTTTCGAGGAAACGGATTTAGGAGCGCACGACTCCAGTCGCGCAGGCGGTCGATCGGAGAAGCGGGCTGCGCGACTGGAGTCGTGCGCTCCGCAATTAGTGCCGGGGCAGTTTCAGTGTGAAAACGGCGCCCGGCGTGCCGTCGGCTCGTGCCTGGCAAGCGAGGGATCCGCCCATGGAGCGGGCGAGACGCTTCGAGAGGGAGAGCCCGAGGCCGACCCCCGGTTTTGTCTCCGCCGCCTGCTTTGCGGACTTGTGGAACGGGCGGAAGACCCGGCGGCATTCCGCGCCTGAGATGCCGGGGCCGTGGTCCGAGATGCTGATCGTGACATCGCCCTTGCTCACCGAGGAGTCCATGGAAACGACAGCAGGCTCCGAGGAGGATGCGTATTTCGCAGCGTTGTCGATGAGGTTGAAAAGGATGTGCTCGAGGGCGGATGAGTCGAGCTTCAGCTTGACCGGTTCCGCAGGGTGGAAATCGAGGCTCAACCCGGCGGAGTCGAGCCGCGAGGAAAACCGCTCGACAAAAGATTCCAGTAAGCCGTTCAGCTCCGTCTCGGACACCTCGCTGCGCGCGCTGCCGCGCTCGATCTTCGAGAATGCGAGGACATTCTCGACGAGGTGAGATAGCCTGTCAGCTTCCCGCGAGAGGACGTTCAGATACATCGCTCGTTTTTCCTCCCGGACTGCGCCGGTGCTGAGCATCTCGGAGTAGAGTCGGAAGGTGGTCAACGGCGTCCGCAGTTCGTGGGTGACTGCGGAAACGAATGATGCGCGGCGTTCACTGAGTTTCATGACGTTCGCGATGAGGAGGTAGGCAGCGAGCAAGGCGACCATCGCCGCGAACCATCCGACGAGAAGGGAGATCGAGATCGTGCGGGGGATGCTGTCCTCGGGTGTCGTCCTCAGATTCCCCGGGGAAAGCTTGAAGGGGAATGACGCGAGGATGAACGAGTCGTCGGCACCATTTGTCGCCGGGATGAGTCCGGCTTCCGGAAGTAGCTGGGTAGCTTCGGCCAGGAGGAGGTTACGAAGTGACGCCTCCTCTACGAGCGTGCCTTGGGCGAAAGACCTGATATTCATTCCGTGGCGGATCAGGTAGAGCGATCCGTCGAACCACGTGGCGATGAAGTTGTCGGTCGGGTTCGAGATTTCGTTGGCGCTGGATGTGACCTGCGAGATCTGTGCGGAATCTTCATCGGCCAAAGGCGATTCCTTGGGTTTTGCTGGCATGGGTTCAACCGCATAGCTCGATGGGGTTTTGGAGTAGTTGTTCCCGAGCAAGCGGTCGCGGTTTGCCTTTTCGACGATGTTCGCGGAGGCCTGCGCCTTCCAGCCACCCCCACGGATCTTGCTCTGGAGTTGTTGGTAGGTGATTTCCTCGGCCGGTTCGGCCACCTCGAGCTTGTCTTTCTTCTCCTCCGTCTCATCTCTCCGCTGGGAAGTCTTGAAATCGGTGATTAGTTCCGGAAGCAGGCGCTCGATATTGTCCAGCGCATCCTGCTCGCCCCAGCCCCGGCAGGCGGCTCCGTCGGGCGTTTCGAAGCGCACGGTAACTGGCAGTGAAGTCTTGGTTCCTTGCAGAAAAAGCTGCGGAGGGATGGAGTTTTCCTCCAGCAGGATGGATGCGCCGAGCGAGTCCATCCTCCACAGCGAGAGACGAACGCGCTCCTGCAACTCCGCCCGAATCTCTGCGAGTGCTCGGTCGTTTTCCGTTTTGATGACGCTGCGGGTCAGCCAGAGCATTGCGCCGACGACGAGGCAGGCGCAGCAGGCGAAGGCGATCCAGACCCAACAGTTACGGTTTCTCATGGTGATGATTCGGGGATATCGAAGCGGTAGCCCTTGCCACGCCCTTGCCACGCTCGGTGACGATGCAGGCGGCGATTTTTTCGCCGAGCTTCGCGCGGAGGTGGGCCATGTGCATATCAATGGTGCGGGTCTCGATCCTTTCGGGATCGAGATTCCAGACATGCCTCAGGATTTCCGCCCGGGTTATGGTGCGTCCTCCCGCCTCAATGAGGTAGCGCAGTAGTGAGCTTTCCTTTTCGCTGAGATCGGTCGTTTCTCCATCCGGAAAGTAGATCCGGCTTTCGTTGAGGTTGATGGTTGCACCGAGGATGGAATGATTGGCGGTTGGGGTGTGGCGTTCGTGGGTGCGGCGCAGGACGGCATCGACACGGGCGAGCAGTTCCTTCATACTGAAAGGTTTGACCACATAGTCGTCGGCCCCGTTGACCAGGCCACGGACACGATCCTGTTCCTCTCCGCGTGCGGAAAGCATGATGACCGCCTGTCCCGGCCGTGCCTTTTTCAGTGCTGCGAGGATCTCAAAACCCGATGGTCCGGGCATGACGATGTCGAGCAGGAGAAGGCGGTAGGTCGCCTGCAGCGCGAGTTTCATGCCTTCGTGGCCGTCCGCGGCCTCCAGGGTGCGGTAACCGCCGTATTCCAGCGTATCTAGGATGCCAGTGCGGACGGCGGAATCGTCTTCGATGACAAGAATAGTGGGAGAGGCTATCATGCTTTTGTTGAGGGAAGCAGTTCGGGGAACGCGCCGCAAGGACACGTTCCCCGGATTGCCATGGATTGCCATGGATTGGCTTATTTCTCGAACTTGTATCCGAGCGATTCAGCCTGCTTGCGGGTCGCTTCGATCATCGCCTGGTCGAGCGTCTTTCCTCCGCCTTCGGCACTATCCTTGAGTTTGCCGGCGACGAATTTCTCACGCTCCTCGTTCAGTTGCTTGATTTCTTCCTGGATCTTGGCGCGGCTGGCTGCGGCCTTCTGGATGTAGTCTTTTCGGGCGGCGGGAGCGAGATCTCGCATTTCCTCGGGAAGCTCATTCGCGTCCAGCTTCGCAGGATTGATTTTCTTCTCCCGCAGGGCATCGACGAGATCCCAGCCTGCGTTCGAGTAGTTTCCGCTGGCCTTGCTAACCGCGCGTTGGACTTCCGCACCGGCCTTCGCATTTTTCGTGGCGTCTTCATCGGCAAGCCGCTGATTGGCGGCTGCCTCCCGGCGGCGCTTGCCGTAGCCGAGGTAGGTTCTGTTCAGTTTCTGACTCAGCTCGGCGATCTTTTTATCCTGTGGTGCATCCACGTGTGCGACCACCTTGTCCTGGTCGATGACGAGATATTCTCCACCGGCAAGGGCGGCTCCTTCGTGCCATATACCGTCTATCCCTTCCTGGCGGCTGCCGCAATGGATGGTGTTCACGATGATGTTCTTGGTGAGCGCCTCCTTGCAGGCGGCGCGCGCGTCGACCCGTCCCTGCGTGAAAGGCTCGTTGCCGGCGATGAAAACGACCTTGTAAGTGCTTTCACGCTCGTCCCAACCGAGATCGCCGAGGGCACGCTGGATGACCGCGCCGCAGTATTCCTCGCCGCCGTTCGTCTTGAGCGCGAACAGTTCCTTGCTCAGGGAGTCGAGATCCCGCGTCATCGGACTAACAAGGCGAATCCAGTCGTTTCCGACGGCGTTGCTGTTGTTGCCGTATTCGTACAGGGCGACCTCGACGAACGGTGCCTTGCCGTCCCGTTCTGCGTCGATGAAGGTGTTGACGATCTTCCAAAGCTGGGTTTTCGCCTGATCGATCAAGCCGTCCATGCTGTTCGAGGTATCGAGCAAGATGGCGATCTGGATCCGGTTCTTGTCCTGTCCGTCGATGATAGGTGGGTCAACCTGGGGTTTTTCCGGGACACGTGGGTCGGGGGCAGGTTTCGCGACGCTGAACGCCGTAAATGTGGTAATTGCCGCTAGGGCGAGGTATGCTGGTATTTTCATGGCACCACCTTGATAATCTCGTTACAATCCCTTGTCCGTAAAGGCACTGTAAAAAACGATCTGACTGCGGAATTACCTGATCGGGGAGGTTTTTGGGGAAAATGGCAAGTTTGGTCTTGCAAAAGGAGGTGGATAGGGTATCTACCGCGCCCCGAATTATGGCTAAGAAAAGTTGGATCGCACGTAACAAGCGCAAGGCAAAGACCGTTGAAAAGTATGCAGACCTGAGGCACAAGCTGAAGGCAGAGAAGGACTACGTCGGTCTTTCGATGCTTCCCCGCGACGCCAGCCCTACCCGTCTCGTCAATCGCTGCGAGATCACCGGCCGCCGCCGTGCCTTCCTGCGCCGTTTCCGTCTCTCCCGTATCACGTTCCGCGAATATGCATCCGCAGGACTTCTTCCGGGTGTGACGAAATCGAGCTGGTAACAGCCGGTCGTCGGCCTTTTTAGGTCGTTCGATCCTGACGCGGGACGGAAACTACCCGATCCTGCGTCCATCACATGCCCATCTACGAATACGTATCAGAAGCTCCCGACGATCCCGAGCGATCGTGCAGGGTCTGTAGGCGTGGGTTCGAGTTGAGGCGCCCTGCAGATCGAGAGGCGCTCGTGAAATGCCTCATTTGCAAGAAGCCTGTGAAGAAAGTGATTTCACAGGTCAACACCCCCCGCGTAACGAAACCGATGTCGGTGACGGACGCGAAGAAGGCGGGTTTCACCGTCTTGGAGAAACGGGATCAAGGGGTTTACGAAAAGCTTTGACCAACCGATGAGCGAGCTTTTCTCCATCTCCACGCTGATCGCCAATGCGGCAGCGTCGCATGATTTCCCCAGCGCCGGGGAGGCCTTTCTTTATCTCTTCGGGATCGTTTTCTTCTTATTGCTGAACGCGTTTTTCGTGGCATCCGAGTTCGCGATCGTGAAGGTACGGCCGAGCCAGTTGGAGAGCCACGGCAAGGAAACCGGGACGGATACGGCCAGGGCACTGCACGTGGTGAAAAATCTCGACGGGTATCTCTCGGCGAACCAGCTGGGAATCACGATCGCTTCACTCGCGCTTGGTTTCTTGGGAGAACCGTTTGTCGAGGCGATGATTTCCCCTTTGCTGTTCATGGCGGGTATGCCCGAAAGTACGACGATGATCGGGGTCAATTTCAGACCGGTTTCGCTGATTTCGTTCGTTCTGGCGATCGCTTCCTTCACCTTCCTGCACGTGGTCGTCGGCGAGCTGCTGCCGAAGTCGATCGCGATCCGCCGCTCGCTTGGGACGACGATGCTTCTGGTTGGTCCGCTGCACCTATTCTACAAGACGTTTTTTCTGGTCATCCGTTTCTTCCAGGGAACCGCGAACTGGCTCCTGAAAACGATTTTCCGCATCGATCCGATCAGCGAAGGCGAGCATGTCCACTCAGCGGAGGAGCTTGCGATTCTGGTGACGCATTCCGGGAAATTCAAGGAGGTGACCGACACCGAGCGCGAGATCTTGATCAACGCGCTGGAGCTCAACGAGCTTTGGGTTCGCGACGTGATGACTCCGCGTAATGAGGTGATCATTCTCGACGCCGATGAGCCGTTCGAGAAGACCCTCGATATCGCGATTCGCAGCAAGCACACGCGTTTCCCGCTGGTGAAGGGGCACCTCGACCACGCTATCGGACTGATCCACATCAAGGATTTGTTCAAGCTGATGAGCGATCCGGACCCCGATCTTATACGGATCAAGCGTGAGCTAAAAATGGTACCAGACACCATGCCGCTGGATACTCTGCTGAAATTTTTCCTCAAGGAACACGCCCACCTTGCGATGGCTGTGGATGAGTTCGGCACGCCGGTTGGGATCGTCTTCCTCGACAACGTGATGGAGGAACTCGTCGGCGATATCCAGGACGAGTTCGACAACGAGCATTCCTCGTTCATGCGTGTGAATGACGCGGAATTCGTGGTGGAGGGATCGATGACACTCAACGATCTCGAGGGGCATGTGGAAGACCTATCCCTTGAAAGTGGAGAGGTCACCACCGTCGGCGGCTACTTCACACAGCAGCTTGAGCGTTTCCCGGAAGTCGGCGAGACGCTGAAAATTCTCGAATATGAGGCGAAGGTGACCAGCACGGATGGTCGCAGGGTCGGCCAGATCCATTTCCGCAAGCTCGAGGAGGGTGAAGAGCTGGCCGTAAGCGGCGAGTCGAAAGTCGAGGTCGCCTAGTACACGGCTGGGCAAGCTTTGCTTTATTTTCGAGTCCCAACTCCCAAACACAAGCCCGGCTCTTCGCTCCTCTGCGACCTTTGCGGCTCTGCGGTGAAAATTTCGATTCCGACTGCGGATTCCAGGTTGATTTGTGCCCGATCCGAAGTGAGGTCGGCATCGCCCAGGCCTAGTGCGCCGATGAATTCGTTTGGCACCCGGTTCCGGTGTGCTATCGGTATGGGGTGGAAATTTTCGAACATCTGGGTGCGGCGCTCGGTCTCGCCTCGCTGGCGGGTATCAATCTCTACCTGACCACGTTCGTCGCCGGGCTGGCGATACGCTTCAACTGGATCGACCTTGCGGCGGCGCATGAAGGCTTGGCCGTGCTAGGTAATGAGTGGGTACTGGCGGTCGCGGGTGTTCTGATGGTGGTGGAGTTTTTCGCCGACAAAGTGCCGTGGCTGGACAGCGGCTGGGATGCGGTGCACACGATCCTCAGGCCAGCGGGAGGGGTCTTGCTCGGGATGGCGGCGCTCGGTGAGATGGATCCGAAGCTTCTGGCCATTGGCGGACTGCTTTCCGGCGGCGCCTCGCTGACCATGCACGGGGCGAAGGCAGGCACCCGTTTGCTGGTCAATATGTCTCCGGAACCGGTTTCCAACAGCGTGGCCAGTGTCGCCGAGGACGGACTGGTGCTGGGAGGGCTGACTCTGACCGCACTGGCTCCGGTTGCTACTTTTTTCGTATTCGTGGTCATCCTCGCCATCGCGGTCGTGATCATCCGGACAAGCTTTGGAAGCTTGAGGGCGGTCTGGAGGGGGATTCGAAACCGAAAGCGACCCGTTGATACGGGACAGATCTCGTCATAACGGGTGACAATACTCGGCGGTGAGGCTAAAGGCATGGCGGCATGTCGCTCCTGTATGAATCACGCCTGACCCTGAAGCTGGCTTTTCCGTTGGTAATCGGGCAGGTCAGCCAAATGCTGCTCGGGGTGGCGGACACCATGATGGTAGGCCGTCTCGGCGTGACGGAGATGGCGGTCCTGACCTTTGCGAACTCGCTTTTCTACGTGCCCTTCGTGTTCGGAATCGGCGTGCTGACCTCGATATCCGTTTTTACTTCCGGTGCGAAGGGGGCGGGCGACGAGGCCGCGGGTCGGGCGAGCTGCCGCCACGGGATGTATGTTGCCACCGTACTGGGTTTGATACTGCTGACCCTGATGTCGCTGCTCTCGCTGAATCTCGGAATCTTCGGCCAACCACAGCTGGTCGAGGAGCAAACGGGTGGATATTTCCGAATCATCATGGCATCGATGGTTCCCGGATTGATGTCCATGGCGCTGAAAAACCATGCCGATGCGCTCGACCGACCGTGGCCGCCGTTCTGGATTTTCCTCTGGGGAGTGGTGCTCAACGTGTTCCTGAACTGGGTGATGATTTTCGGCAAACTCGGTTGCCCGGCAATGGGTCTGGAGGGCGCGGCTTGGGCCACCTTCATCTCGCGAACGGCGATCCTTGTCGGGATGTTCATTTGGCTCTACCGGGGAAAAGGGATGAGGGAATGGACGCCCTACCATTGGTTCAAGCGGCCGGTGCTTTCCGAGATCCGGCGCTTCCTCAGCATCGGTTTCCCCGCAAGCTTGCAGATGATCTGCGAGGTCTCGGCATTCTCCGCAGCCGGGCTGATGATGGGTCGCTTCGGGCAGACGGCGATGGCCGCCCATCAGGTCGCGCTGATGTGTGCGGCGACGGCGTTCATGGTTCCGCTGGGGCTTTCCATGGCACTGAGTGTTCGCATCGGCTCCGCAAACGGTGCCGGCCAACATCAAAGGCTGCGTAAGATCGTCGTTTCCGGGTGGTGGCTTGGGACGGGATGGGCGGCTGTTGGTGCGCTGTTCTTTCTGCTCTGCGGCACTTGGGTTTCCTCGCTCTTCATTGACGAGCTGCCGGTGATCGCGCTGGCTGCGAAGATTCTCGTGGTGGTGGGCGTGTTCCAGTTATTCGATAGCCTTCAGGTCGGTTCGGTGGCGATGCTCCGCGCGCTGCACGATACCAGGGTGCCCGCCATGATGGGCTTTTTCGCTTACTGGATCGTCGGGCTGCCGGTGGCTCTGGTGTTTTCCATGAAATTTGAATTCGAAGCGGTCGGCGTTTGGTGCGGATTGGCTACCGGACTGATCGTGGCCTGCGTCACCCTTGGTCCCCGTCTTTGGAAAATGACGGAGCCGAGAGCCGAAACCGGGCATTGAAGGTGTTCCGGATATGGACGGAGCTAAACCGTCAGCAGGGGGGGCGTGGGACCGGGGAGGGAATCACTCCCCGGAACCGGAACCCGAATCCGCCTTGATACGGCCGGCAAGGTTATTGCGAAGGCGCACAATGCGTTCATGGGATATCGAACCGAGTTTCCCAACCACCGCCCTTGCCGGGATTGTGGTGATCATGCCAAGCCGGATCAACGAATCGACCTTCAGCCCGCTTCGCCCGAAATCGGAATCCGTCCCGCGGAGCGCTTCATCGAATCCCAACACTTCGTGGCGTAGCTTGGAGCTGACACCTGAAATTAGCAGATCATCGAAAGGCGGAAAAGCAGTGAGAACGATCGCGGGCCGGGTCTTGATGCGGGTGTCGGATTGCTGCAGGCGGGCAAGGATCACATCGCCCGGATTCATGGATTCAGATCCGCTTCGGTGTATTCCACTTCATCTTCGCCGTACGAATCCGCGAAAGCCGTAGCAGCCAAGGCGAGGAAGTCCTCCCGATCGGGGTCGGTGTCCGCCAAGATCGTCACAAGCAAGCGTGTGTGCGGCCGGATTGTCACCTGTTCGTCGAGGAGAACCTGGTGGCCATCATAATGCGCGGCTATCGATGTTAAAGGCATGGCTCACACTACCAGACGATTGCGGCCGGGTCAACGCCGCTCGGGCGGGGATTCCCCCGGCTTCACAAATCCTCGACGTTCGGATAGACGGATTTTGAGCCACTGAGTCTCGTGGCGATCAGCGTGCAGGCAACCAGGGGTAAGCTCATCTGCCATCCCAGAAGTTCGATTCCCATCATGATGGAGGCGTAGGGAGTTTTCGTTGCGGCTGCGAAGAACGCGATCATACCGAGCCCCGCGAACAGATCCACGGGGGCGTTGAGAAACCACGCAAGTGAGTTCCCCAGCGCCGCGCCGATGAAGAACAGCGGAGTGACCTCGCCGCCCTTGAAGCCGGCGCTGAGTGTGACGACCGTGAAGGCGAGTTTCCAGAGCCATGCGCTTGCAGGCGCTTCCATGGAAGGGGACAGGAAGCGGGGCAGGGTGAGCGAATCCTTGTGCTCCGCTAGCACCCCGAGACCGAGGTAATCCCCCGTTCCCGCGAGCATGAACAAGCCCACAACAATCACTCCGCCAACCCCTGCTCGGAGGGCCTCGTGGGGGAACCACTCACGGAATTTGCTTGCGGTGAAATGGGATGCCGAGACGAAGAAGCGGGTGGCGAGAGCGAAGACCGCCACCGCAACTGCGAGTTTCCAAGCGATTGGGAGTAGGCCGGTGAGGGCGTTTTCCAAGCCGATTTGCGGATACGGAGTGTGGACGATGCCCCATGCAAGGCAGGCCTGATCCGCCGCCAGGGCGATCAGTAGGCAGGGGATGAGCTTCCGGGAAATGATGCGGTGGCTGGTGAACTCCAGCGCGAAGACCGCCCCGGCGAAGGGCGTGCCGAACACCGCACCGAAGCCCGCCGCGATACCACAGAACATTAGCAGGTTCATCGCCTCGCGGGTTTTCGCCACGTATTTTCCAATGCTTGAGCCGATCGCCGCGCCCATCTGCACGGCGGTTCCCTCGCGCCCTGCGGAGCCGCCGAAAAGGTGGGTTGTCACCGTCGCGATCAGGATGCTGGGCGCAAGGGCGAGCGGAACCGTCCTCTTGTCTTTATGGACGTTCCCTAGGATCGCATGGTTTCCCGAGCTCACAGTCTTGCCGAAATGGCGGTAGTAGAAGCCCATCGCGATCCCGGCGAAAGGCAGGAGGTAAATCAGCCACGGGGTGGCGAAGCGCTGGCGGGTCGCCGCATCGAGCCCCCACAGGAAAAGCGCCGCCGCCGAGCCTATCAAGGCCGCCATTGCGGCAAGGGCGACGATCCATTTCAGGGCTTTTGCGGGTGACATGGCTTCGCTTCGGAGTCTGGCAGGAGCGCTCCGGATGTGAACTTGAATCGCGTGTGATTTTTATCGGTGTTTCACCCGGTAGGGCTGATCCGGCTCGGTCAGCCCACTTCAAAAATCTGGCAGCCCGCCTCACCCACACGGAAGTGAGATCTCGGGGAAATGCGGTGTCTTGCCATGGGTTCACTCCCTTTCAGGGGATACGGCGCTCCCGTTTTTAATCAGGGCTGACCGAGCCGGATCATCCCTACCATGATTGAATGGCTTGGGCTGCGTCAGGCAAATGCACCGATAAAAATCACACCCACTTGAATCTTGGCAGAACGGCGTTTTCCACGAATGCTTGGCTCATGGGTGTCATGAAAGTGCGAGGGCTCAACGAGTTGATCGAACGCGTCGGTAAAGTGGATCGCGTCGGCATCGAGGAGCGAGTGGCGAAATACGGAACCCGTAGTATCAAAAAATCATCCAAGGTCTTCGGCTTGAAAATGGCCGTCAACATGGTCGATCTCACCACCCTTGAGGGCAATGACACCCGCGGGAAAGTCGAATCTCTCTGCCACAAGGCGCTTCGCCCCCACGACGACCTCGATGTCCCGACCGTCGCCGCCGTATGCGTTTATCCGGCGATGGTGAAACACGCTGCGAAGATTGTGAAAGGCACGCCCGTGCGCATCGCCTCGGTCGCCACCGCTTTCCCGTCCGGCCAAGCACCGCTCAAAACTCGCCTGGAGGAAGTGAAATCCGCCGTGAAGGACGGAGCCGATGAAATCGACATGGTCATCACCCGGGGCGCGTTCCTCGCCGGGGAAACCCGGCAGGTGCAGGACGAGATCGCCGCTGTCCGCGATGCCTGCGGCGAGGCGACTTTAAAAGTCATCCTCGAGACCGGCGAGCTCCAGACATACGACAACATCCGCGCCGCCTCTTTCCTCGCCATGGAAGTCCTCCGTCCCGGCGATTTCATCAAGACCTCCACCGGAAAAACCACGAACAACGCCACCCTCGGCAACAACCAGGTCATGCTCGAAGCCATCCGCGATTTCTATTTCGAAACCGGAACAGAGATCGCCATGAAACCCGCCGGCGGCATTCGCACCGCGAAACAGGCGCTCACCTTCCTCGTCGCCGTCAAAGAAACCCTCGGCGACAACTGGCTCAACAACACCCGCTACCGCTTCGGCGCCTCCTCTGTCCTCAACGACCTCCTCCGCCAGTTAGTGAAAGAGGAAACCGGCAACTACCAGGCACCCTATACCTTCAGCGAAGCCTCGGGCGGGTATTGAGGGTTACGAAGGCTCCGCCCAGTTTTCCAGTTGCAGCTCCGGGACACGCTCGAACTCCGAGGAATTGTTCGTGACCAGCGGGAGTTTCAGCGCGAGCGCCTGCGCCGCGATCAGGCAATCGAGCTCCCCGATCATTGTCCCAAGCGAACGCAGCCGCGCTTTGATCTGCCCGTAGTGCTCCGCCGATTCGGCTGTGAACGGCGTGATTTCGAGTGGCGCGAGAAAACGGATGAGGGCGTTGCGATTGCGCTCGGGCTGGCTGCTTTTCGATACGCCGAAATGGAGTTCCGCCACGGTGATCGCTGTCACCCCGATATCGCCCGGCTTGTATTGCTTGAACCGCTCGATCACATGAACCGGGCGGCGGTTAATGATATAGATGCAGATGTTCGTATCGAGCAGGGTTTTCAAAGTCCCTCCCGATCCGGCTGCACACCCTGTTCGCGCTCCACCATAAAGTCCGGGGAAAAATCCGCAGCCGCCTCGAAGAAAGAGTCCCAGCTGTCCTGAAGCGGACTCAAAACCACCGAATCGCCAATCTTCTGGATCAAAACGGCTTTCCCATCAAACCGGAATTTCTTCGGCAGCCTCACCGCCTGACTCTGGCCGTTCTTAAAGAGTTTCGCTTGCACGATAATAATAGATACTTTTTAGTATATCCTGTCAAGGGTGTCTCTCCCCTCCGTATCGCTCGATTTCAGACGAATATCCAGGAGATCCACCTCCTGAAGTGCCGGATATCGGAATCCCAAAGACTCCCGTGAAATCAGGATATCCAATTTTCCGGAAAGTCCAAACCTCCATCCCAAGCCTCCTGCAATCAAAAAGATGGAAGTCGAAGCAGGCGACGCCGAGGAAGCCGTCTGATCAAATTTCAGAGTATCCAACCGCGAATGAACGGTAAGCAGCAGACCCCTGAAGATGGCTCAAACTGGCAAGGAAGAAGAGTGGCGACCGAAGATCGCCCCTACATTCAGCTCGCCAAGCTGGGGGCAGAGTAAGAAAGTGGTGCGATGAGCGCGAAAACCAAGAAGCCGGTGGCTAGGGAGCTTTTGTTCGGGGATCTTTGGGAGTTCGATCCGGCGCCGGAATCGGCACCGGCGGAGATCAAGGCTCGCTACGGGCTGTTCATTGGTGGGAAGTTCGTGGCTCCGAAGTCAAAGAAGTATTTTGATTCGATCAGTCCGCGGAACGAGGAGAAGATTTCCGAGATCGCTTTGGCGAACGAGGCGGATGTGGATGCGGCTTATGCGGCGGCGGGAAAGGCTTTTCCGGCGTGGTCCAAGCTGCCGGGTGCGGAGCGGGGGAAATATTTATACCGGCTTGCGCGACTGTTGCAGGACAGGGCACGGGAGTTCGCCGTGGCGGAGACAATCGATGGCGGGAAGCCGATTAAGGAAGCGCGTGACTTCGATGTGCCGATGGCGGCGGCGCATTTCTTTTATCACGCTGGCTGGGCGGACAAGCTCAGCTACGCAGCTCCTGGCAAGAATCTAAAAGCGCTGGGCGTGGTGGGGCAGGTGATTCCTTGGAATTTTCCGCTGCTGATGCTGGCGTGGAAACTAGCTCCGGCTCTGGCGCTGGGAAATACCGTGGTAATTAAGCCGGCGGAGACGACCTCGGTGACGGCGCTGAAATTCGCGGAGCTGATCCGCGATGCAGGATTGCCGCCGGGGGTGGTGAACATCGTGACCGGATTCGGGGAAACCGGCGGAGCGATTGTGAAACATCCGGCTGCAGCAAAGATCGCTTTCACCGGATCGACGGCTGTAGGTAAATGGATACAGCGGGAGCTGGCGGGCAGCGGAAAGCGCCTGACGCTTGAGCTCGGTGGCAAGGGGGCGAATATTATTTTCGAAGACGCGGCGATCGACCAAGCGGTGGAGGGAATTATCAACGGGATTTTCTTCAACCAGGGACACGTGTGCTGCGCAGGATCGCGACTGCTGGTGCAGGAAAGCATCCAGCCAGAGGTGATGCGGAAACTCAAGCTGCGGATGAAAACCCTGAAGACCGGCGATCCGCTGGATAAGAACACGGATATCGGCGCGATCAACTCGAAGCAACAGTTCGAGAGGATCAAGGAACTCGTCGGAGCTGGAGTGGAGGATGGCGCGGAGATATTCCAAACGGAATGCAAGCTGCCGAGGAAAGGATATTACTTTGCCCCGACGCTGCTCAGCGGAGTGAGCCAGAGCCACCGGGTGGTGAAAGAGGAGATTTTCGGTCCGGTTCTTTCCGTGCTGACTTTCCGGACTCCGGAAGAGGCGGTGGAAAAGGCCAACAACACCGCCTACGGACTCAGCGCGGGGGTGTGGACGGACAAGGGATCCAAGTATCTCCAAGTCGCCAGCCAGCTGAAAGCGGGCGTGGTGTGGGGCAACTCGTTCAACAAGTTCGACCCGACTTCACCCTTCGGCGGCTTCAAGGAATCCGGCTTCGGCCGTGAGGGCGGGCGGCAGGGACTGCTGGAGTATGGGGAGCTGGTGTGACAGGAGAGGGGTCTCTCCGAGCGCCTGCACAAAGCCAGCCATTTCCCAGTCCTTATTTGAGGGATGGGGCTTAATTTTCGTGTCCCGCTATTTGCCTCCGGCTATCTCCACTTCGTTCCGGTTCCGCTTCGCACCGGTTGGCGGTCAGAGACATGCCACTCCCGCAGATGGGCTTTGATCGCTTGTGATTCCGTGTTTCCATCAACCCATGGAAACACGGCATTTTGACTTTGTGGTGATCGGCGGCGGAAGCGCAGGGTATGCGGCGGCGCGGACGGCGCGGGAGACCTTTGGAAACGTTGCGATCATCGAGGCGGCGGACAAACTCGGCGGGCTGTGCATCCTGCGGGGGTGCATGCCTTCCAAGACGCTGATCTATTCCGCCGAGGTGCTGCACCTCGCGAAGGAGGGAAAAAAATTCGGATTGAAGATCGGCGCGGCGGAAATGGACATGCCGGCGCTGCACCGGAGGAAGCTGGATGTGATCGGGGAGTTCGCCGATTACCGGCGCGATCAACTGAAGGCGGATCGTTTCCACCTGATCCGCGACCGGGCGTTTTTCGTGGATCAGAAAACGCTCGGATCGTTTCCACCTGATCCGCGACCGGGCGTTTTTCGTGGATCAGAAAACGCTCGGTCTCGCGGGCTCCGGAGAACAGATCACGGCGGATCATTTCATGATCGCGACCGGATCGGCGGTGAACACTCCGGACATACCGGGGCTGCGGGAGATTCCGCACTGGACCAGCGACGATGTGCTGGATCTCGATTTCCTGCCGGAGTCAGTGATCGTCCTCGGTGGCGGGATCGTTGCCTGTGAGCTTGCCCAATTTCTGAACCGCGCAGGTTCGCGGGTCGTCCAGATCCAGCGCAGCGCATTCATCCTCAAGGAAACCTCGGAGGATGCGGCCGGTGTGGTGATGAAGGCTTTCCGCGACGAGGGGATCACTCTGCACACGGATACCGCACTGGAAAGCGTCGCCAAGGAAGGGGACGAATATGTTGTCCGTTTCAGCCAGGGCGGAAAACCGCAAGAAGCGAGGGCCGCGCACCTATTCAACGCCCTCGGCAGGAAGCCGAATGTCTCCGGACTGAAATTGGAAAACGCCGGGGTGAAAATACGCAAGTCCGGCCACATCGAGGTCGATGAAATGCAGCGGACAGACAACCCGAGTATCTATGCGGCGGGGGATGTATCGGGGCCGCATGAGATCGTCCATATCGCGATCATGCAGGGCGAGGTCGCGGCGCAACATGCGGCCGGAAAAACCCCAACTCCGGTGGACTACGATACCAGGACGGGTGTGGTGTTCACGGATCCGCAGATTGCCAGTGCGGGAATCCCTCTGGAGGAGGCGAAGGAAAAAGGCATACGGACAGTGGAGGCGGACTATCCGTTTGACGACCACGGCAAGTCCATCCTGATGGAAGCGAAGTATGGCTATGTGAAAACCTGGGCGGACCGTGACAGCGGCAAGCTGATTGGGGCCGAATGCGTCGGCAAGGATGCGGGAGAACTGATCCACGCGATGGCGGTTGCTATCAGCCTCCGGGCGACTCCGGCGGACTTGCTGAAAGTCCATTGGTATCACCCGACGCTCAGCGAGATCTGGAGCTACCCGCTTGAGGATCTGGCGGAGGATCTGGATGGCGGCACGCTTACTTAAGCGTCATGATCCACTTCGCGATGCCACGAGCTTGCTCTTTGGAAAGGCCGGGATTTGGCATCGCGGGCGGGAACCCTTCACCAACAGCCCTCCGACGACGAGTATGATTTTGACGGATCTCGGAGTCCTCATTTCTTCGCCCAACGT
>Ga0206130_10001980_pt1 | contig 29252 bp, 24 predicted proteins | sample Helgoland_Spring_9_FD_148637 | JGI IMG/M metagenome (GOLD analysis project Ga0206130, IMG submission 148637) | Pelagic subsurface seawater microbial communities from Kabeltonne, Helgoland, North Sea - Helgoland_Spring_Bloom_20160512_1 | ecosystem: Environmental > Aquatic > Marine > Epipelagic ...
AAACATCTTTTTTTTACCCTTTTTTTTTTTTTTTTAATCCATGTACATTTTTTTACATTCATGCAGCCTTTTTTCGATCTACTTGAACATCTTTTTTTTAACCTTTTCAAAATTTTGGTTGGAAATATAGTATTAATTTCACCGTCTCCATCCGTATCTATAACAGTATGATTCTTTTTACCATCTCCTGAAATATCGATCTTTTTTAATTTTTTTTTAGAACTTGAACGATTCTTTTTTGATTTTTTACCTGAACTTTCCGATTTAAAATGTTCATAAATGTTATTTTTGCCACTACCTGACCCGCACTTAACTTCGCATCCATGGTCTTTTGTCAATGGTTGCTGTACTTCTCCGTCCTTACACACTATCTGAACTAAAGGAGGTCCTACTCCATGAACTTGTCCATTATTACAAGTCATTTTTGAACAGTTTTTAGTAGTATATGTTTCTCCGTATGGAATTTTAATCGCATTTCCGTCATCATCATAATGACAAAACATTTTTATCTTAGACTGACATTTTGCTTTGCAATCCTTATCCCTTAACAATGGTGCCGGTTCTTGACCTTCTGCGCACTGTATTAAATTAGGTCCAACCGCATTAGTTATTCCCCCCTTTCCACAATTTACTCTAACACATTTTTTAGTTATGTATGAACCATTATATGGAATTGTTTGAATATCTCCATCATCATTCCATGTACAATTAGGATTTGATTTTAAAGGAATTGACATATTATATAATATAATAATATTTTATTTATTTTAATATTATAATATTTCTTTCTAGATTTACATTTTTCACATTTGATTTATTTAGTGTTTAATAGATATAACTTTAGTATTTCTACAACATTATCTGAATCATCATAAGATTTATCAGTTTTGTCTATACATATCTGATAATGGTTATGACATATTCTAAAAATGGCGTGATTTATTAGGTACAATCCGTGGGTGTTTCACAATCTCTTAGTAATTAGGCCGGCTTTAGAATCAAGAGGCAATTTATTAAAAGTCTATATTAATCCATTAATTATTCTCTTATTTTATAGTATTATCTAGAAAATTGGCAAATAAGAACGAACTTTTTAATTATGAAAATTTAATTTAATCCCATTTTTTAAGTTTTAATTTACTTTTATTATTTAAATGATGGTTTGTATTTATAAAAACTAATTCAACACTTTTATTTTTCATTCTAATATCTTTTAATACATTTACACTATCTTCATAATGTATTTTAGACTTTATTTTTTTTATAGTTATTGATTTATTTTTCTTGTATCCTATTGTATGTATTTTTCTATAAGGCAAGTATATTTTGTTATTTTTAAGAAAATCGTATATTAACTTTCTTGATTTTTGACTACGATGGGTTATTATATGAACGTCATATTTATTTTTATCTTTATTGAATTTGTCTAACATTATTCTAATTGGTTTTAGTCTTTTTTTTGTATGACTTTTAGGATGTCCTTGTCCATTTGAAGTATAATACATATCTTTGTGTAGCACACCATCAAAATCATAACTTATAACTTCTTTTTCTTTCATACTAATTTAGAAGATTATATTATGAAAACTAAATATTAAAAATTTCGTTAAAATCAATAAAATGTTTAGGTATAGTTAAACTTTTAGCATTTTGATAAGCATATTCTAAGTCGGGTTCACAAACTTCTATTTCTTCTATTTTATTATAGTTAAAAATACTTTTTTCACTAAGTATATTTTTTGCTATACCAACATCAGTAGATATTATTGGTATTTTAGCTATTGAACATTCTAAAATGGCTCTAGGACCACCCTCTACCCGAGATGATACAATGTAAAGGTCTAAACAATTATATAGTTCATTCAATTTAGAAAACGGAGCCATTTCAAAATAATAAAATGGTACATTTATTTTATTCAATTCTCTCATAATATATTGTCTGCGATATCCGGTTAATAATACTCTTACATTAGGTTTCTTTATCTTTAATTTTTTAATTACTTCAATAAAAATATCAGGCCCTTTTTCTAATTTAGGTTTAAATCTTTTACTCTTTAAACTATTACCTTCTGTATCTCGTTGGAAACTTCCAACTAAGAAAGTATTAGTATCAATATTAAATCTATCCCTCAAAGCATTTTTTTCAGGTATGTTGAAATATAAATTTTGATTAACCCATTGTTTTTTTATAATAATTTCATTGGATACATAGTTAGATAATGTTTCTTTGCATTCATTTGTAAATGTTAAAAATAAATCTGTAAAAGTATCTAAATACTTAAAATGTTTTATTTTATTTTTATCTGTTTTTTCAGGAACTATATGATGAATTGTAGTTATCACTTTCTTATTTTTATAAATATTTATAGGTATACTATCACATATATAGCTGGATAAAATCCAAATTAAATCGGCTTTTCTAAAATCTTTAGTGTAATTTTCTTTATTATGTAATATCCATTCGTTGGCAAGTTGATCAACTATCCAATTCTCTTCAGCATATAGTATGAAAATTTTCATACTATATTACATATTTAAAAATACTATAAACTAAACTTATTTAATAATTGACATAATAGCATTCCAATTTAAATTCTTAATATTATATAATTTTGTTTTATCTAAAATATAAAGATTATAAGTGTCATCCAAGTAGCAAATAAATTTATGTTTTAAGGTTAAAAATCCTATTTTTTTTTGATTAATTCTATCAAAAAATATTCTTATTGATTTAATACTAGGCATACTTGAATCTAAAGTATGAAATAATTTAGTTAATATATCCTGCCAAAAATGCATATTCATATTTAAATACTCAGATACATTAATCATAATTCCAATATCCAAACGATCTTTATTTTCAATCTTAACCACACTATTATATAATGGTGTAAATATTTTTAAATCTAATATTTTTTTGTAAGATTCTAAACTCTCCGATAAATACAATATCTTTTCACTTGTTTCATTCCCAAACTGCTTTTCTACTTGTGGTAAAAAATCATTTCTCAACTTTCCTCTATTACTCCATAAAGGAGTAGTATTTTTTAAATATGATATATTATATTTTTTAGCAAAATCATAGATGTCGGACTTATCAGTCTTTAAAAAAGGTCTAAGTATAAGTACATCGTCTATATTAGAAACTTCATCCATTTTATGTAATTTAAATAAATCTCTTCCCTTACTAAAATTTGTCCAAATATTTTCTATTAAATCGTCCTTAATATGACCCAATATAACTTTTCCTCCTAATAATTCATACATTTTAAAACGAATGCTTCTTGTAATTTTCTCATAAAAATCTCTATCAATACTTCCTCTTTTAATAAAATTAAATCTATAAACATATAAATCTAAATTAATATTTTTACAAAATTGAGATATCAACGTCTCTTCTATGCTAGATTCTTCTCGGTTATTATAATTAATATGAAAAGCTTTAAGATTGATATTTAGTTTATTACACAAATCATTCATAATAAATGCCAATACCATAGAATCTGGACCACCTGACAGACTTATAGTTAATTCGTTAAAATCATTTCTCTTAAGGAAATGTTGGCATACTTCGTATAATTTTTCATTTTTTTCTATATTAATTTGGGGACTATCTGAATAAAACTCACATACATCTTCTAATTTAAATTTTGTACTAACATAGTCAATCTTATTCAGCGTACATCTAGAATATAAATATTTTTTAAGAGAATCTAAATAAAATTTATATAGATTAGACGGATCATTAGTATTTAAATCTATAATTTTTGACACAACTCTCCTAATATAAACAAAATTTCTATAGTTATCTAAATGCTTTAGAGGCATCAGCACAAACATCACTCTATCTTTTTCTATTGAATATATAGTATCATTAAAACATATATGATTAGATAGAATTACTGCCTTTTTGGTATTTTCGTATATTTTAGTATTATTGTCCCTATAAATATGTCTTGAAAATTGATCAAGACAAACTATTACATTAACTAAATCTAAAGTACTAAAAGTATTTACTAAATCACAAATTAGAATCAATTCCAAATATTCCAATAAATTCCGATAAAGTTTAGTGATTTCGGTGTCAATAATATCTCTCTTTAATTTATTAGTTTCTATCCATTTCTTTTTGGAATCTTCACTAAACCAAAATTCAGAAATGGAATTTAAATCATTAGATACCTTGTCTGAGTTAGACATTTTATCTAAAAAAAATATAAAAATTATCAGGTCAATTTTTTTTGAATACAATTTTTACTAAATACTTTCCTCTAAAGCCATACTTTCAATATCTAAATTAGATAAATGATTATCATCTGAAGTTTATTAGCATAGTGATTTATTTCATCATTATAGTTAAAATATAAATAAACCAATTATCATCTATATTTTTATAATCACTGAACACTACTGATTTATAATTGTCAAAGTCCTTTATAGAGTTATTTTAAATTATGAAAAGTGAAAGTAATCTAATTTTTGATATATCCGAATGTTGTTTTTGACATGCAGTATAAATATATTTTTAATTTATTCCTTTATTTGTTAAAATTAAAAAGTCTAAAGGTTTTCTGCATACTATAATTGAATTTATATCTTTCATTCATCCAAATATGATAATGAATAAGTCTACTTTTACAAATAACTTTTTGATATTTATATTCATGGGGGGTTATTACAAATCTATCATTTTTAACATCATTTGTGTGTATTATTATTTTAGTGTACATTTCTTTTCCTAAATAAATTGCTTTTTCTAATATGTTATTATTGAACTTTTCATTTCTATATTTATTAGTTAAGATATTACTAGACATACATATAGTGTGTCTATATTTGCTCAAAAAATCTTCAATAGTCAATTTTTGATGATTTTTTGGAATATATATAAATTCATCTGCATCAGTTAGAGATATAAATTTACATTTATTTTTAAAAGCATTTACCCCTACTGATAATGTTAATCTTTGTATATTATTCCAATGCTTACGACTAAATGGTTTATAAGGAAAATTTATTAAAACGACTTTATTTTTATATTTGTTTACTATGTTAGTTGTTTTTAAAAAATCTTTATTTTTTGATCTATTTTCAAATAATATAATTCCTGAAAATCCTAGTTTTAAATGATATTTAATCCATTCTTCAATTCTATTACTATAATTTTGTATCATAGTAGAAATAATAGCAGATTTATTTACATTTAAATTTATAAGTACATTTTCAAAAGGAAATTTCAGCTGATACTCCATAATAAGTTGATTAAAAATGAAAATACATTTCTTGTCTTTTAAATTATCTAATTTTTCATCCAAAATTAAATAAAAATCTGTTTTTTTTTTTGCAAATACTAATTTAAATTTTTTAATATTATTTTTCTCATTAAAATTATCATTTTTTTTTGTCCATATAAATTTTAGTAATGTATTTTCATCATTTATAATTTTGTATAATGTTTTCTTAATATTAATATTTTTATACTGTCCATAAACTAAACATTTTCCATTATTATAAATACAAGTATTACAGCATAATATAATATTATCATTCTCCATATATATATTAAAAAATAAATTTGAAATTAATTAAATTAAATAATTATTAAATAAAAATGAATAAAGTCGCAATTGTTACAGGAGGAAGTAGAGGAATTGGTAGAGCTATATGTCTCGGATTAGCAAAAAAAGGTTATAATGTTGTTATAGCAGCAAAAACAGTCACTGAGAATGAAAAACTACCTGGTACAATTTATAGTGTAGCTGATGAAGTTAGAAATTTAGGAGTTAAGGCACTACCAATAAAAGTAGATATGAGAGATAAAGATAATATTGAAGATTTGGTTAACGCGGTTAAAAATGAATTTTCAAGATTGGATTTACTAGTAAACAATGCTGGAGCTCTTTGGTGGAAAAGTATTGAAGACACTCCAATAGAAAAGTATGATTTAATTAACAGTGTTAATTCAAGGGGATCTTTTTATCTATCAAAATTATGTATCCCACTAATGAGAGAAAATGATGGGGGTCATATAATTATGCAATCGCCTCCTCTATGTCAAAGCAATGATGACTTTAAAAACTATGTAAAAAATAAAACAGGATATATGATTAGTAAATGGGGTATGACATTATCCGCATTAGGGATTTCAGAAGAAACTAAAAATGAAAATATAGCAGCCAATACTATATGGCCCCTTAAACCTATTGAAAGTTATGCTTTAATAAATAATAAAATAGGTGATAGACATCTTTGGAGGAAACAAGACATTATTGTAGATTGTATTAATAAAATAGTAGATGAAGATCCTTTAACATTCACAGGTAATCAGCTTATTGATGAGAATTATTTGAGAAGTAAAGGTATAAAAGATTTTGATAAATATCAGTGTGTTCCTGGATCAGAACCTCCAATAATGAATATGATTATGAATTGGGATAATCCTAAAATATCTAAACTTTAACTACTTAAATATTAAATTATATATCAATTATGGATAATTCAAATATAGTTGAACAAATTTATGTTATTAATCTAAATAAAAATGTTTCAAGATTTTTTAATACATTAAAATATTTACAAAATATAAATCTTTCTAAAATAGTTTCTCGGTTTGAAGCATTTGATATAGAATATTCTAAAAAAAATAAACATAATCTAATAGATCCTTTGGTAGAACAAAATATTAATAATTTAAAAAACACAGGAATAATACCAACATGGGGAGCGGTGGGGTGTGCCGCGTCTCATATTGAATTATGGAAAATAGTCTCAAAAATGCCCAACTGTAATTTGGCATTGATATTAGAAGATGATAATGAAATTTATAATAAAAATGATTTTTTATATAATTTTTTCAGATTACAACAAATGTACAAATCTAATAATACATCTTATTCGGAAGTACCTTTTTTTGCTACATTTGATTCAACATGTAATAATAAAACTCAACATTTAAACACTCCTTTTTATCATATAAATTCTGATATAAGAGGTACTTCATGTTATTTGATAAATTCTTTTTGCGCAAAAACATTGCTCAAAAATATATTTCCACTATATTATCAAATTGATATAAAAATAGGGCTTATATTGAAACAAATTAAGTATAATTATTCCAACAGTACTTGTCTTTTAGTAGAAAAATCTGGAATAAGACAAAAAAATGATCATATATCAGATGTTCAATATTATTTTATAAACATTGAAGATCTTAAAATAATATTTAAATATTTAAACTTTCCTTTGAAAATTATAGAAAAAATATATTACTTTATGCCAAAATCCTATAATTTAGATTTGAATACATATGATTTATATGGATCTACTAATAATTCAAATTTTTTATATGAATATTTGAATACGGTTATGTATTAGGCATTTTCTGATTCCTCAAAATCAAAATTTATTGATTCTACTTCTTTGAGTGCTTCTTTATCTTCCGCTGTTTGTGGACTGGCTGCCATGGCAATACTTTTAGCTTCTCTCAGTTCTTTTAATTTATCTTTTATACAAACCCCATTCGTATCACATTGCCCATCCAACCCATCCTCAGTCGGTTGCCACACACAAAGACGAGGATTTGGAACTGTTTTATTTCCAAAAGGTATTTCTGCTTTAGGATTTTTGGTACCACTAGTTAAAAGATAACAATCATCACGTTTTTTCTTTAACTCTGATTTTGTAGGAGGTACATAAACATATTCTTCATCATCGAGTCTCCAAGAACACATTTTTTTTAATGATTCGTCAACTACTTCAGGCATTACAGCACCCCCTTTCTTTGATTTGTATTTACCAAACGACATTCTATTTTTTGTTTTAATATTTCTATGTTTTTTGGATTTGTTTCTCCTTTTGGTTTGCCTTTTTTTTGTAGATTTTCCACCACCAGCATTTTCTTCTTCTTCAAAGTCAATTTCTAGAGATTCCACCTCTTTTTTAGCAGCAACATCTTCAGCACTTAATTTTTTAGAATTATCAAACGCAAATTCTTCGTCATCAAATAAGGCTTCTAATGCTTTTGCTGCTTCAATTTCCTCTTCACTTGGATAAAGTAATGTTCTAGCTTCTTCTAAGTCATCGGAATAATCTTTAGTAATATCACATGATTCTGAATCCGTTTTTTTAGAACATACTTCTTCACCTTTCTGTATAAAATCTTTGGGTTGTTGATAAGGGTTCCCTCTAATAACCGACCTATCCAATCTACATTTACCTGGTTTGGGTTTGACTTCTGAAAGTAATTTAGACTTACGCTCATAATCATCCTGTACTTTATTTACATACTCAGTTGGGCCCCATTTACATAAGAATGATGAATCTTTACATTGTTTTTCTGTTTTTTTACCACAAGTCATTTCTCCTACTGCGGTTCCATCAAGTCCCGGATTTTTAGGTCTGCATTGTTGACTAGATCCATCTGGGAGAGTGAAATTAGTTTCATTTGAAGACCTTTCACATACTTCAAGAGGTCCCCAATAAAGTCCGGCTGATTCTTGGCATGATCTACCAGTTTCTCTTGTAAGGTTTTTACAATGTTTACTAAGTCTTTCTTGTATAGTTCCTTTCCCCCTTTTAGATTTAATACATCTTCCCATTAACTGTCTTTTATTATTAACGTTGTTAACGTTATCAATGTCCAATCTTGAACAATTAAATCTTTTAATACATTTTAATATTTCTTCAATTGCTTCTTTAGATTGAGAATCCATCTTATCACTCTTTTTAATCTCATTTATTTTTCTCAAATCCTCTTTATCCATAACACCATCCTTCATTAGTCCTATAATTTTTTCAAATTCAAATAAATGGTTATTTTCTAAAAGAACTCTTTTGGCTTTCCAACAATTTTTATTAATACACTCTTCCATAGGTGTAAGTACCTTATTAGGATAAAATTTGCAAGATGATTTCATACCACACTGCATAAGTTTTTGGAATTGAGGTACATTTGAGAAATACCCCGATTGAACCGCTTTGATATGCGGATATTCATGAACTCCTTTTTTATATTTAGATTTAACATCCATCCAAGATCTATCACATAAAGACAAACCATCCCCACTACCACTTAATGAATCAACAACATTATCGTAATTTCTAGTTTTCAAACTTGGATGAAGAGGATATATTTTATTAGATACTCCAGAACCACTTCCACTTCCACTTCTAGCAAATTCTTTAATACCTTTTTTTGATCTTTTTCCATCTAAATCAACTTTCATATTGCATTTACCTACAAACTTATTACACCTATTAACTAAACAATTATCTAATTCATTAACAAAATCAGGATCAACAGGAGAAGGGTCTGGTAGTCCATCTAAAGAATCTGCTAGTTTATGTTTAAGTTTACTTAATTTATTATTAAATGATGGTATATCAATAAGCTCTCTTGCTCTCATTAATTCATCAAATCCTTCAGCGCAAAGTGGATCAGATAAACAATCCTTAAGTTCATCGCGACAATAATATTTTACATGCGGATTAAAATCGCGTTTAAAGAGACCGTGTTCAATAAGTCGCTTGTCTACCATACTATCATCACCTTGTTCTCCTAGTTTAGCAAAATCTTCCCAATAACACATTGGTCTAACAATACCGGATGTTTTCATTGGAGCACAATAATCATCTTTATCTCCTTGCCATATTAATCCTGATGTATCACAGTCCCCGACTCCTGTGCCCGCAGCATTACCTGATCCAAAAGAGGATTTGTAATGATCCGGATCACATCTTTTACCATACGGCATTTTTAATTCATCTTTTATGTGAGGATATGATAATTTTTTTATTTGATTATATGATCTCGCTAAAGCTTGTACCTTAGGTGGACATTCATAAAGCTCGGTTTTATCTCCTTGCTTCTCCATAAATTCTGACAATTTCTTTCCATATATAGGGCCTTCTGCCTGAGCATCAACGGAACACTCATCTGGAACGTCATCCTCTCCTAGCCATTCTGCCGTATCTTCTTCTCCACATTCTTCTTCCAAAGATTTAGAACACCTTTTTTGAATCCAATGAAGATCTTCAATTTTATCTATACCTCTATCTTGTGCTTCTTGCATATCTACTTGACACTTACCCCTCGTCTTTTTTGGTTTTTTATTTCCGGACTCCTTCTCAAACCCCCAATATTCGCAAACCGGTTCGCCATCTTGATCTCTAACACCTTCGCAAGAATCTTTTTTTTTAAATAATTCACATGTTTGTATATAAATACCATTAGGTCCAGGCTTAATAGCATTACATTCTCCTTCTTCAATTGAATTATTTTTTTTAACTAAATTAGCACCTTGATTGTGCTCTTTGGTAAGCTTAGGTTCAAATTTGATAGATCCCCCTCCACCATGTTTGTTAGTTATTGTTACTGTTTCTTCATTTGGCGTTCCTGGACTAAAGGTAATTTTATTACCAACTGATAAACTTTTTTGAAAATTATTGTTAACTTTTACCTTATTATTTCCTATTGCTACAGCATTAGTTAATTTTGTAGAAGCCTCTTTGCCACTTCCCAAGCCACTTCCCAAGCCACTTCCTACTGCTACAGCATTAGTTAATTTTGTAGAAGCCTCTTTGCCACTTCCCAAGTCGTTTCCTTCCCAATCACAACAAGGTCCGGCCGCGCCTGTTCCCTGCCAACATTCCGTTAATATACAATCATCTTTACTTTTTTTTTCTGGACAAACACCCTTGTATTTTTCTCCACCTAATTTACTCGATTTACATCCTCCACCAACTAATTTAGATCTATTTTTATTTAATCTTTTTGTTTTTCTTAAATTTTTTCTAAGTTTTGACCTTTTTCCATATTTTCTAACTCTTTTTTTACTACCACCTCCTTGTTTTCTGTTAGGTAAACTTTTTTCTTTAAGACCAGCAGAGTTGGAAAAATCACCCAATTGGTCATCATCTTCCTCGTCGTGCTTATGTACTCTCTCGTGAGCCAAGCCAGATTTAGATCTTGGTTTTTTAGGTTTTGGAGGATCAAGTATAATTTGAGGTTGTATTGGGATATCAAGATCCGACATAGCAATTATGGCAGCTGGACTTGGTTTTGGTTTTCCAGGTAATTTAAGAGCCTCGGCTGAAGGATCCCATTCACATAATGTAGTATCATTCTTGACTGGATTTGATCCATCAACAAAAAATGTTTTAGCGTTTTTCCGTCCTGTTTTAGATTTTTTCGTCTCCTTATCATCACATAACCAACAACGACTAGATCTTTCTTTTGTGTAAAGAGTAAATGCCGGTTTCTGTTGTTTTATTGCTTCGTCTTTACACTGATATTCTAATTCTTTATTGGATAGATGATGAAATCTTTCTTTCGGAAGAACTGGACTTTTATTAAGGCATGTATTAACTGATCTTGATTCTTCATCAATAAATCTGTCACAATCATTTTTAGTTTTAAGTTCTCCACAAAAAGTATCTAATGCTGCATCCTCATCAAATGGATTATCTGTTGAATCTGGATATAAAGTATCTCTAAAAACTTTAAGTTTATCAAGCATTTTTTCAGGGTCTTGACATTTATAAATTACATTAGCTGGTTTATTTCCTTCAGGAATTCCAGGTATTAATATTTTAGAAGAGTCAGATTTTTTAGATGGCCACCCCCATCTGCAGCTTGGTATCTTGAAACACTTACTTTCATCTGTACCACTCTTACATACTTTTACACCTACTGGTTTATGTTCCAAATTTTTATCAATATGGAAACAAGCTTTTCCTTCTGATCCTTTACCAGACCCGCCTTTTTTTTTACCACATTTTGACATTGAAACTTCAACTTCTTTGTGTGCTTCACGGCATTTATTCATCAATAAAGGTTTAAAACCTTTTTGTTTGCAACAAACCTTTTTACCACCTTTTTGACGAGCACCATACGGAACCCTGGCAATCCCTTTATTACTTCTTGGTTTGCGAGTTTTTAAAATAGGAAGACCTTCTCCATTTGATACTCTAGGACCATATGGACCTCTAGTTACACCTTTATTACTTCTTGTTTTTCTAACATTTTTTTCAACTTCGTAATGTCCTCTTTTTTTACCCTTATTGCTACTAGTTTTACGCGGCTTTATGTTATCATCTAACGGTATCGCCTTAAATTTCCTTCCCGAATTAGTATATCCAATCACCGGTTTGTATGGGCCTCTATGTTTTCCTTTATTACTCCGAACTTTTCTAGCCATTATAATATTTATATAGAAATTAATTTAATTTATATATAAATAATATTAATTTTAAAAATTAATAACTATCTTTTATTAAATTAAACATTATAGTTATCATTGTCTCCATTATTAAGTCTATTAAATGGACGTATATTGTCTCTCTCAAATGGTATTTCCATTAATGAAATATCTACTGAATCAGATGTAAATGGCACAGGTTTATCAAGTAAAATTGCCCACCTATTATAAATTTTATTAGGTTCGGTTTCCGCTAAAACTAAATTATATCCACTTTTTTTTTCTAATACAAAAGATGTAATCTTTTTACCTTTACCAAATCTTGGAAACCCGGGATAGTTAACATCTTTTCTAAATCTTCCCTGATCAACATAGTAATAGACTCTAATTTTATCATGAAAATATGCTACAGTTCCCATATATGCTGTCCTAAGAATTGTATCTTCTCCATCTTTTTTCCAAGATAAATAATATCCTGATTTTTCAGGTGGCTTTTCTCCATCAAATTCTAAATCATAAAAATTTCTGAAATAAGAATTGGAGTTTTTTTCAGGAATACTTCCGCACTTATTATTATTGAAATTACATGCTACAGAAAATAAACTTTTATCAGAAGGTTTAGAATAACCGGGTATTTTATCACTTAAATTATTATAAGTAGCTATATTACATTTTGAAATATCACTTGTTAAATTTTGACAGGCTTGATCAGTAGTCATACCTCCTCCTAACCATTCATCTTCGCCAAAATCTTTAAAATCAAACGAAGAGTCGGTTTTAGGATCCCACCCTAATTGTTCACTCGCAGATCCTAGTTTTTCACCTTCTTTATTACCTTGTGTGTGTACGGAAGAAGTAGAAATGTATTCTTTAGCAGAATCTCTAATGGTTTTTTTCTCTGGTTTTTTAACCATAGTTCTAGGCTTAAATGCTATTTCTTTGCTACCAGTTTTTAATTTTAATAAATAACCATCTCTAAGATTAAATTTATATATATTAGAATCTCCAGAGCAATTAAATTTGGGGTGATTAATATCACACATGTCTTTTGGATTGTATGTGTAAATTATGTTATCGTCTTTTAAAGTTCTAGCTTTATGTGCTGATAAATAATTCCTTGAATGTCTTGTATCTTCAATATCTCCATCTTCATCTCCGGTATTAGAAAATTCTTTTTCGGCAGTTATTAAACTATTTTTTAATTCTTCTTTGTATTTTGGTATATTTTTATGGAAAAAATTATAAATCCTATATAAAAATTTGATTAATCTAGATCCAGGATCATTTTCTGCTGTCAATTCATGAAGACTACTTATTCTAAGTTTAGGATACAGAACATACATAATCATTATATAAAATGACCATGTAGCACATGTACCATATAGAATTTCAGCACCTCTCTCTCCAAATGATTGTGGGGATGGAAGAACTTTTCTAGCAGCCTCTTCCATTTTTCTAAATCTATTTCTATTAACGCATGGTTTTCCATTAGGATCTACATCATCATTAGTATAATCTAAAATATCGATTCCATTTTTTTTCAAAATTTTATTAATTTCTAAAATAAAAACTTTATTTATAAAACAATCTAAAAAATGTTGTGAATAAAAGGTTTTAATATTTCCATGCGGTTCTATTCTTGTTGCTCTACCATTTTTAAGATCAAAAATTAAATAATTAGCGTGTCCTCCAGCATGCATACCTTCTCCTCCTTGAAAAGCCAGAAATATATCAAAGATTAAAAATCTACGTTTTATAGTGCCTTTACCACACTCTATAATTTGATTAGCTATATCTTTAATTGGAATATCATTTCCGTATCCAGCTCTTTCATCGGTAATCTTAAACTCAACTGTTTCGACAACCTTTTTAGCGTGTTCTTTATCCCATTCTACAGTATTAGCACAAGATTGTATCTCGGACTTAATCTGTGATTCACTTAGTGTCATGCCTTCACTATAAAGTGGACCTTCTCTTTTACTCCACAATGGAACTTTTGTTTCAAAAGCAAACAAAGCAATTTTCATATAATATGTTTCACATATCTTAGATCTCGCTTTCTCAGTTCCTTTTTCTCCAGTTATAAAATAAGTAACTAATTCGTTAAATGGCAATTGTCCTCTTCTTAATATATCTACTGCCTTGTGTACTCTACTTTTTTCGGCTTCTTCTTTAGGAGGATTACTATCACTCAAAAATAGTTTAAAATCATCGCTGTCTACATCAATTAATGGATAAAATACTTCAAGCTCTCTCCTTCCATCGGGTGAACGAAACAAACCTAAATATTTCAAATATTTTGATATTTTATAATAAAAACCTTCAGGTCCAAATTTTTTATCTATTCTTTCAGGTAAAAGCACAGATCCAATAAGCCACATAGTATCATGTTTTTTTGGATCGAATTTTTCTTTTTTATTTTCTCCTAGAATTAAAGTATTTTCAACATCAGATTCAAGAAGATGATTTAATCTATCAGGTTTCCATTTACTAGATTTACCCCAAGGATATTTAAGACCAATACTTTTTAATTTATTTTCAACACGGGTCCGGTCAACATAATCACAACTATCTTTGTGTCTACCCCATGTACAAGAGCTGTTATTTTTTTTCGTTTTTTTATTATTTTTTTTGGTTTTTTTTTCTGTCTCAATTCCTAAAAAGGTATTATCATTGAAACCAAAGCCCCATTCTTCATTATTGCTCATATGATATAATATAATATTTTTTTAATTAAAGATAAAAAAAAAATATAGAATAAATTTGTGTATATATTATAATGAAATATATAGTTTTAAAATGCATAGAAGGATTTGGTGATAGATTACAAGTTCTACTACAGGCAATAGAATATTGTAAGATTACAAAAAGAATACTTGTATCTGATTGGAATGACTATATGTGGGGAGATGGATTTACCTCTTTTGAATACTATTTTAGAATTAGAGGTATAGAAACAATTAAGTTGAATAAATTTAAAGAAATTTTTAGTCAAAATATGTCTTTAATACCAAAAGTTTGGAGAAATGAATTATTTAAACCCGCGGATTTAAGAGTGTATAGTTCAGAGTTTCTTCTTAAAGATGAAAATGGAATTATAAATGATATATGCAATGGGAAGTTAGATTTTCAAGAAGATATTGTAGTATTATCAGGTATTAAAAATAGAACATTTATATATAAAAACTTTGTTCATTTAGATTTTAGTAATAAACTTAAGAATAGAATTCAAGATACCGATATATACAAAAAATTAAATAATATAAAATATTTGGCTATTCATCTAAGAGGAGGTGATAGAATTGGACACAACGATAAAAGATTTGATAACGGGTCAATTAACACTGATGATTACATTAATAAAATATTATCAAAAACGAGTACGGCTGTAAGGAAAAGAAAAATTACAAATATTTTGATAGTAAGTGATACTCAACATCTTATAAATTTATTTAGAGAACAACTTAAAAAATTTAAAAATCTTAAAATATATGGATCTAATAATTTTTTATTAAATAACGAAAATACAAAAACAGGACTACATAAATTGCCTTTTAAAACACGAAGTAAAAAAAAAATTACAAAAAAAAAGATAAATTTTTTTACTCTTTTAGATTTTTTTTTATTACTTAATTCCGTTGAAATAATAAATGATACACAAAGCATATTTAGTAATATTGCAAAAAGTATTAAACTAAATTCAAGAGCTCCGTATTTGGACTTACATCAAAATCTTAAAACAATTAATATTAATCTTAGTAAAATCAATCATCCTAAATTTTATAAAAGTTCTGATTATAAAGACCTATATTTATATGAAGGTACTAAAGGAAAAATATTTATGGATCCAAGAATAGAAAAAGGTAAGTATATGTTTTGTATAAGTTATGTATCAAACGATTCAAGACCTACTATATTAAAAATAGGCGGATTTTTAAAAAAAATAACAAAAGAAAATACAGGTACATTCAATGATTTAGGAAGATTATATTATGAAAAGGTAGGTCCTGTAATTATAAATAAAAATACGGATATATCGCTTAAAGCAATAAAATATTTTCCTCATATATTTAAAATTTGGCTTGAACCTAAAAATTAAAAATATAATGCTATTATATGATTAAATCAAAAAAAAAATTAAAAAATAAAATAAATTACAAAAAATCTAAACAAAAAAAAACCAGACGAAAAAATAAAAAAACTAAATATTTAAAAGGAGGTAATATAAATAATTTAGATTTAACCTCTTCAGAATTAAACGAATATAAAGATGTATTAAATGAAAATCCCGCTCTCATGGCAATGCTTGATTTCGGTACACCTCCCCCAAAGAAAAATAATTTTAATTTAGAAAAAGAGGAAAGGGAGGAAAAAGAAGAGATAGATCCTATAATGCTAATGATAGAAAGCGTTAAAAGCTATAATAATAATCCAAATATGAATTGTAAAGAAGTAGCAACTTTTTTAGAAAATTATGATAACGCTAAAAAAATATTTGATAATATAACTCAAGAAGAATTAAATGCTATAATTTTAGCAACAAATAATCATAAATTTTGCGATATGTATAATAAACCTTAAAAAAAAAATTGATTTCAAAATAAGTTTACATTCATTATTAAAATGAATCAAAATCCAGTAGAACAATATCTTAAAGAACAAATTGTAATCAATAAAAATGATTCTCGCCCCGAATCATATAAAATGTTATCACTTAAAAAAATTAGTAAATCACTTAATTTAAAACGTAGACAGGTATATAAATACTGTTTAAAATCTGAAAATGTGAGAAAGGTGAAACCTTTGGAAGTAGGATCTCTTAGAAATAAAATAAATATAAATGTATTTACATATAAAGCTAATTAATGTAATATAATTTTTGATTACCATCGAATTGTAAATTGATTAAACCTTCGGAAACAAGATATTCTAAAATTTCTTCAATATTGTAATACCACTTCGTCTGAATAAATCTAGTTTTAAACTCTTCCAATTCATATTTAATATTTTTTTTAAACAATAATAATATTTTTATAGATATATCTGTATCTATATTTCTAAAAGCAGTCTCCCATGAATTTCTATTAACATTAGTAATTTTTGGTTTATTTTCCATTTTTTTTTCGTCGTTCACTGTATACCAATACAACCCTTCATTTAAACTTTTGTCAAATAAAATATCAATAATTGTATCTAATATTTTTTTTGGATAAATAACTTCATCGTGTATATTTAAATTTATACCCATAGAATCTTCTACTAATTGACAATAACCTTTTGATATTTTAGATGTCCACCCATTTACCAAAATATTACCCAAAGTTTTCTTCCAATAATCATTTTCCCACGGTTCTTTTATCATAACCGGTTGCTCATAATCATTACATATTATTAGAGATATTATCTTTAAAAATTCATCTAAATAATTATGATTGAAATTTTCCCAAAATTTAAAATTAATAAAAAATGGTATATAATCATCGTTGATTAACTGAAATTTAGACAAATTTTTAAATTTATTTGTATATTTAAAAACATTTTTTAAACTTTCTATATAATTTTTATTATCATTATTATCAAAAATGTCCCTCTCATTTTTGATCTCATAGTCTTTAAGTAATAAACAACTTAGAACATAAGACCCTTCAGTGAAGTTTTCCTTATATACCGATCTTGGATCGCATGAGGAATAAATTGAATATAATAATGGTTCTAATATTTGTAGCACAAATAATGATTTGATATTTTTGATTTTGTATTTATTAATATCTGAATAATCACACGGTATTGAAAATGATATATTATATGAACCACTTCTATCTAAATCTAAAGTAAATTTTTTTTTTTTATTTTCAAAATTATCTATATAATCATCATCAGTTTGACTAAGAGCATATTCGGCTCCATAATCAGGACATCTATAATTAATATCTTTAGTTTCATTAACTCTATTTAATTCATTTCTTAAATTTTGAGTTATTTCATTTATTGTTAAATTATATCCAGACTTATTTATTTGTAAAGTAGGATTCCCTCTTAGTGTAAAACTTTGTATAAGATCATTAGATTTTTTTATTTCCATGACATTTGGTGATACACAGTTTATATTTTGAGAAATATTATTTAAAAAAAACATATACTTACTTATTTCATTATCATCAATAGAAATATTGTAATATCTAAATAATTTTATAATTTCTAATATATTTGAAATATTAAGATCTATAAATGGAACAAATTCATGTATAATTCTAGTATACCAAAAAAATTTTATAGGTATAAACTCTAATATTTTTAATATACTATATACCGCTTTGAAATTGTTATCGTTAATTTGTTTTAAAATATTTGAAGGTATTAAATGATATGCTTCAAGCCTTTCAATATTATTTTGTATTGATTTTATAATATCTTCATCATTTAATTTTGATTTTATTATGTACCATTTAGATTTTATTATTTGACAATCTTCTTCTGATAATGTTTTTGAACAAAATTTTATATTAGATTCAGAAAATAATTCATTTAAAGAATTAATTTCTAACTCAGGAGTAAATATATTATCTTGATGTTGTTTTCGATACTGTCGATTTTTAATCATAATTTGATCAATACTTATTTCTTTCATTATATTTATAAATATTTTTTTAATATCATTTTACTTACAATTTTCATTTTAAATAATATTGTATGTATAAGACTAAAATACTTAAAATGAAATATACAACAGGTAGTAAATCAAAAAAATTTATTTTACTATTTAATTGATTTTTATTTATTTTATATAATACATAATTATATTGTATAGTACTAAATATAATCATAAACAACCCAAATAATGCCACATAAAAGTGTCTAAAATGACCTGATATACCTGCTATAGTGAATCCTGTCCGCATATAAGCTAAATATGTTCTCTGATTGGCCATTTTTGTTCTTTCTTTAGCTAAAATAATAGAATTAATCATATAAAATAATCAAATAAAAAAATAATTATTAATTATATGACAAATTTACTAAAAAAGACTAATCAAAATTTGGAAGATATTGAATATGAAAAATTACTAAGTAAAGTGTATGAATTAAACCAAATACAACAAAATTTAATAGACTGTATACAGAAACAAGACACATCTATTGATAATATAGAAAGTAATTTAGATATTACATTAAACAATGTTGAAGATGGTAATAAAGATATAAAGGTAGCGGAGAGTTATTATTTTAAATATAAGCCTATAATAATCGGTTCACTTATAGGGGCAGTCGTAGCAGGACCAATAGGAGTTGCCGCGAATATTAAACTAGGATCATTAATAACTTTAGGAGGTACATTTGCTGGTGGTGCTATAGGATATAAAATTCAAAAAATATAATTAAACTATTAATTCACTAATAAAGTATAAGATATCTATACTCCCTGTAATAGTATTTATCCATTTGTCTTGTTGAATAGAACATAATTTTACTGAACTTTTACCTCCCCATAATAATACATCATTTAATTCATTATCAACATTACATATATTAACTTTTATTTTTTTTAAACTTATAGTAAAACTTAACATACAATGTTTTTTCCCATAACATCTTAAATAAATATCATAGAAGGATTCACTTTGTTTTATAACTATATTCATCTGTATAGATTCATCCAGAGATGATTTTATCACAAATGACATAAATGAGTCAAGACTATCATTACTATTAATTTCCAAAGGTAAGACTAAATTTTTATAACCCAATCGGTAATTTAATTCAGCATCAATTAAATTTAAAAGACCTGAAATACTGTAGTAATCAGCTTTTTTTTTTAATAATTTTAAGAAATCTAAGGTATAAGTTTTTCTATAATCTTTTAGTAATCTATTTTTAAAGTAAAATACCAAGCACTCCATTACATTTATATCTTCAACTATTTTATAACTATCTTTATTTTCAAAATTAATTAATCCTGAAAAGAAAGATGATTCTAATGTTAAGTTAGTTTTTTCAATAGTGAAAGTTTTAATCTTTCCTAAATCATTTATACAATCTATTTTTATTGTTTCAGAAATTGACATTACTAAATATCTTAGATGATTTCTTATTGTGATTCAATTTTTTATTTCTTTTATTAGTTTTCTTTTTTTTATTTTTATTTTTATTTTTATTTTTTTTACTTTTTTTATTTTTTTTACTTTTTTTTGAACCTCCATATAAATTAATTTCTTTAGACTGTTTCATTTGATCCTGTTTCCATTTAGGTTTTTTAATATAAATATCCTTCCTCATTTTAAATAATGAAAAAAAATCATCATCGCTCAAATGGAATTCTTTTCTTGAAACATCAACATCAGATGGTAAACCCTGTCCTACATTCTTTTTACCTTTCATTTCAGAATGTTTATATACCGGTTTATAATTTAAATCATTTTTTTTAGCTTCTTCCTCTGCTTTTCTTTTAGCTTCTTCCTCCTTAAGTTTAGCTTCTTCCTCTTCCGCCTTAAGTTTAGCTTCTTCCTCTTCTATTTTTTTTTTCCCGGCCATCTCTGCAGCTGCTGCTAAAGCAGCATTTGCTTCAGCTTTTGCTCTTGCTTTCTCCTCTTCTGCTTTCCTCTTAACTTCCTCCACTTTCTTTCTTGCTTCTTCTTCAGCTTTTCGTTTAGCTTCTTCATCAGCTTTCCTCTTAGCTTCTTCCTCGGCTTTCCTTTTATCTTCAGCTGCTTTCCTTTTAGCATCTTCCTCTGCTTTCCGTTTATCTTCAGCTGCTTTCCTTTTAGCTTCTTCCTCTGCTTTCCTTTTAGCCTCTTCTTCTGCTTTCCTTTTAGCCTCTTCTTCTGCTTTCCTTTTAGCTTCTTCCTCTGCTTTCCTTTTAGCCTCTTCTTCTGCTTTCCTTTTAGCCTCTTCTTCTGCTTTCCTTTTAGCCTCTTCTTCTGCTTTCCTTTTAGCTTCTTCCTCTGCTTTCCTTTTAGCCTCTTCTTCTGCTTTCCTTTTAGCCTCTTCTTCTGCTTTCCTTTTAGCCTCTTCTTCTGCTTTCCTTTTAGCCTCTTCTTCTGCTTTCCTTTTAGCCTCTTCTTCTGCTTTCCTTTTAGCTTCTTCTTCTGCTTTCCTTTTAGCTTCTTCTTCTGCTTTCCTTTTAGCCTCTTCTGCTTTCCTTTTAGCCTCTTCTTCTGCTTTCCTTTTAGCTTCTTCTTCTTCTGCTTTCCTTTTAGCTTCTTCTTCTGCTTTCCTTTTAGCCTCTTCTTCTGCTTTCCTTTTAGCTTCTTCCTCCGCTTTCCTTTTAGCCTCTTCTTCTTCTGCTTTCCTTTTAGCTTCTTTTTGACGTTCTTCATTGTTTCTAGCTTTTTTTTCATTGTTTCTAGCTTTTTTTTCATTATTTCTAGACTTTTTTTCATTGTTCATTTGTTTTTTTAAATCTTCTATTTCTTTAGTCAATTTGGTTTCCTTTTCTTTACTTTCTTTTTCTATTTTTTCTCTAAGCTTTTTCTCTTCCTCAAATTGTTTTTTTAATAAATCATCATCTTTACTAGGCATAGGTATTGCCGCATCTGCCACTATCTCTGTAGGACTACTTTTGTCGGAACTACCTTTGTCGGAACTACCTTTAGATTTATCCATTGGGGGAAATCCTGGAAATCTAAGATGTCTTGGAGCTTTTAATTGGGATCTAAGTGATGATAAATTATTTTCAAATTCCATATCTTCATTTCTTTTGTCTAGTAAATCTGCTCTGGCATTAATACTAGTACTAATTAATTATTTCTTCTCATTGCTTTACCTACTCTGTCCATTCTATAAAGATCTGATGGAATTGGTTTTATTAAATTATTAAATTTAAAAGGTACTTTCTTTGGATCCATTGGTTCTGTAATATTTCCAAGTTTATAACCGCCATGTTTAAAATGTCTCTTTGTTTTTTTTGTTCTATATTTTTTAAACCTTTTTCTAGTTTTATTTTTGAAACTTATTTTTTTTTTTAATTTTTTGAGGGACTTATAATTTTTAATTTTTTTTGAGGAAATATTTTTTCCCATATACTTTGTATTAAGAAATAAAATTAGTTGTTGATAGTAATTAAATATTAGTATATATATTTTTTTTTTTTATATTTAACTATTATATGCGAGCAAATATTGTAAGTTATGAATCATTTAATATGAAAGACGATAAAATCTTTATAAATTATTTATTGGATGATAAATATAAAATTAGACATACATTAGATATATCAAATATAAATAATATTAAAAATCGAAATATTGATAGTTATATTTTTTTTTGTGGTTTAGGAATATTCCCATATATTTTTTCCAAATTTTCTCCACACAAAATTATAATTAGAGCCGGTTATTTGAGTGAGATACAACTTTCTTATTTGAAAAAATGGTATTTGAAAGGTTTAGGAGAATTCTTTTACAAAAATAATTTACCTCATAAGATAAATTTGGTTTTAGATAAACAAGCAAAAAAAAAATATATAAACAGCAATATTTCTCTTGAAAATAGTGCTTTACTGCTAAATGGGGGAGGTAAAGATAGCAGTGTTAGCTGTGAAATATTAAAAAAAACAAATATAAATTTTGAATGGTTGTTAATTGGAAATAGCATAAGTCAGATAAATGTTTGTAAAGTATCTAATATTAAGAAAAAAGTAAACATACTTAATAGCTATCAAAATTACTTTTTACCTGAAAATATAAAATATGATACTTTTAATGGACATAAACCATTTACTCTATATACATCATCTTTGGCATGCTTAGTAGGTGGATTGAAAAATTTTAAATATATCATTTATTCAAACGAAAAGAGTTCAAATTATGGAAATTTAACGATTAATAATATTTCAATAAATCATCAATATACAAAAAGTCTTGAATTTGAAAAAGATTTTAGTAGATATGTAATTAATAATTTAAATGTAAATATTAAATACTTTAGTTTATTAAAACCAATTTATGAATTACAAATTGCTAAAATTTTTTCAAAATTACCACAATATCACAGAGTATTTGTAAGTTGTAATAGAAAAGGTACATCTAAATGGTGTCAAAAATGTAGTAAATGTGCTTTTATATATTTAGCATTATATCCATTTCTTGATAGATCATACCTTAATAAAATAATTGGAAAAGATTTATTTGATGATGTTAATATGCTTCCAATTTATGAAGAATTAACTGGAATACGAAAAGTTAAGCCATTTGAATGTGTAGGAACAATTAAGGAAAATCTTATAGCCATGTATTTATCATGTAAAAAATCAGAAAAAAGTAAAGGAATTATACTTAACCATTTTATAAAAAATGTACCTCAAATTTTTAAATATAAGAAAGAATCTAATAATTTTTTTAAAGAATATGATGAAAGAAATAATATTCCATCAGAAATAGAAAATAAAATTCGAAAAAATATTTCAAATTTAATTTAATATTAAATCATTTTAATTATATAATTAATTATTTTATTTAATTATTTGATTAAATTAATTTCTTTGTATAATATATCAATGCGTTCAGTAAAAAGAGTAAACAGAAGAAAAAACAGATCTAGAAAAGGAGGTGCTTTTGCCAAAGCCAATGATCTCGGAAACGGTGCCCCCCCAGGAAGAAAAGATTTCCAGACTTTCAGATGTAGATGGTCGAAGCCGGGTAATAGTGAGGCAAGTGATAACTACTGTGTAGGAGACGGTGTGTGGTGTGCTGATGCTTCTAATGCTGGGTTTTGTGAAAACGGACTTTTAAAGCATGATGACGCATCACTTAATGCCTATTGGAGCAACCAAACCCCATTATCTAAAGGCTTAAGAACCTGCGCAGAAGGTTCTCCACACGATTTCATGATGACACACGCACAAGCCTCAGCTGGTTGCAATCACCACACCGCCACAGGTGTATCCGCTGCAACTAATCCAGCTGCTGTTAATGCGGCGGTTAAAGCCGCCACAGATGCTCATGCTGCTGCTGGACAAGCTAACGCAGCTAAGAATGTAGCTGGAGCAGCGGCTGCTGAAGCAGCCGCTAAAGCACAAGCAATGGGATTAGGACAACAAAATCCAACTGCCAGAGGAGGAGGACGTGGTGGATCAGCATCAGCACCAGCATCTGCTGCTGCCGTTGCTGCTACAGCAGCAGCAAACACTGCCGTCCACAATGCCGCTAAAGCTGCTGCTGCTGCCACAGCCGCTAATCAAGCTGCCAATGTTGCCAAAAAGAATGCTGCCGCATCAGTAGCTACCGCTCAAGCCGGTGGAAACGCTTCTCCGGCAGCAGCAGCAGCTATTCATGCTTCACAAGTAGCCCAAGCTAATGCTCAAGTAGCTGTAGCTTCCGTTCCAGCTGCTCACGCAGCTATTCATGCTTCACAAGTAGCCCAAGCTCATGCTCAAGTAGCTGTAGCTCCAGTTCCAGCTGCTGTAGGTGGAAGAAGAAGAAAAAGTAAGAGAAGCCAAAAAAGAGGTCAGAAAAGAGGTCAACGATCAAGAAAATAAATTAAATAAATTAAATAAATTATATCATTAATAAATCTATAAAAATAAATTTTATTAATATATAATATGAGTAGTAAAATTAGTTTAAAAGATACTCTCGTGATTTACACCGGTAGATTTCAACCATTTCATAAAGGACATCACGATGTTTATAGATTCCTTAAGGACAAATATCCAAATGTTATAATAGGAACTACTGATACAAAATCAAAGGATAAAAAAAGATACCCTTTTAACTTTGAGGAAAAAATGAAAATAATGTTAGAATTAGGAAGAATAGAGCAATATGATATATTACCCTATCCGGTCAAAAATCCGTATAGTGATGCTTATGCTATTTCTTACATTAGAAAACTCAAGACTATAAATAAAACTCTACCTCCGGAAGTTAGAAAAAGGGTTATGGATATTGATTTAAATCATTTATTAGTTTTGTTTGTAGTAAGTGAAAAAGATATGAAAGTAACAGGTAATACAAAACCAAGATTTATATTTCCTAATAATAATCTTTTATATACAAGTAAAGTTAACATTGATGGTCGTAAAATACCTTCAAAAATTCAAAAATTAAGATATAAATCAAATGTCAATATTAGTAAAGCTAAATTTAATAATATCAATTCATTAAAGGTACTTACTGATTTTAATTACATACTGACAGTTCCTACAAATGTATTCAGAGTTCTGGAAAAAGATATTAATAGTGCGACAGATGTAAGAAATCTTATAGTTTCCCCTCCTGGAGATTATTCAAGCGTAAATGTACTTGAATCTTTGTATGATACGCCACAAAATTCAGATAACAAAGATTTATATGAATTAATAATAAAAAAAATTAAAGATAGTTATTCAACAAAAAAATTGTCTAAAAAAGAAGTTAAATCTTCAAGCAAACCGCTCAGGAAAGTATCAAATGAATCACCAAAAAAAAAACAAAAATCTAAGAAAAAACCGAAAAAGAAAGAAAATTCAGTACCTGTCAGGAGATCAAAGAGATTGCTTGAGACAAAAATCTAAAATTTGTTTATCTTATTTAATTCTCTTATTCTTACTGAACGTCTCAGTTTAGGATTTAAATTGATATCATTTTTCTTTTTAGGAGAACGTTTCAATATATCATAGTGATTATCAACCAATAGTAAGTGGATATTTTCTTTGCCATTGCTTGTTGAAAATATTAAATATGGTTCATCCTCTTTTTTCATATATATATTTATGTTTACATTTAACATATCAGAAATGCCTGTAATTTCTAAAAATTCACCAAATTCACCATCATTTTTCATACGAGACAAATGTTTATGAAATGTTTCTTTAACATCTAAAAATTTTGAACATCCTCCAATTTTTTCATTTATATACCTTTGTTTATTTCTAATTAAGTAATTTATTACCAAAAATCTCAATGATTTTGATAATTCTTTTTCAATAATTAAGAATTTATTATCAATAATACGCCCACTTACATATCTTTTTGCGTTAAAAAGATCATTATTAATACTTGAAGCTATAGATCTAAATAGACAATTACCATCTTGTAAAATACTTATAGTTTCAACCATTTTTATTGAAAAAAAATATAACAAATTTATTTATCAATTTTATTTTATGTTTAAATTAATTATAGAAAAAATCCAAAAATAATACTATATTTTCATTTGTCATAAATGTTTTTTTACTAATTTTTGAAGTATTATTAAAAATAGTATTTATATCATATTTTGTAAAAACCAAATCTTTTTTCTTAAGTATATGATCATTCAATCTTAAGAAATGTAAAAACTCATTTCTTGTTAAAGTCTTTTCTCCTAATTTTTCATGTTTTATTAAACCCCAGAATTTATCCGCATTTTTTGGATATTTAGTTTTACTATTATTTAAATTTAAATTTTCAGACTCAACATTTTTAAAATCACGATTAAAATTATTATCTAAACATTTACAGCTACTATTAGAAACGCATTTAGGATTTGTATTGCAAGACCCAGATTTACAATCTTCATTTAATTTACAACCCTTACGCGGCTGAAAATTTACTGATTTATTATTTGATTCTATTTTACTTTCTTTATTTTTAATATTAGGAATTTTTAATTTATTACTTTTATTTTTTTTAGTATTTTTTTTAACTTCATTTTGTAAATTAATAGTTATATCTGTTGCTTTAGATATTTGATTTCTAATATTGTTTTTTAATTCGAGTTTATTTTTAGATTCTTTTGGTTCTAGTTTATTTTCTGGTTCTTTTAGGAATGATTCTTGAGGTGTTCTTTTTACAGTTTCTTTAGGTTTTGTGAAAAATGCAAATATGCCATCTTTTTTGGATGGTATGGGTTTAGGAACGACAACTTTTTTAGCACCGGGAGCAATTCCCGGAACTTCATTTCTTATATTTCCCTTGTTAGAAACATTTCTTTTTTTTTTTGATGATAGTTGAGCTACCTGAAAAGGAAATTTTTTTGTATTTTTATTATTATTTCTTTTATTTTCAATATCGTTTGTAAACATCAATCCTCCTAGATTATAATCATCATCAAATTTTCTATATGAACCAGATGTCTCTTTAATATTACTTTTTATAGTTTTTTTATTAGATGTTGAAAGAACTCCTCTAGCAGCAAAAAAACCGGCTGTAGCCGCAGCAAGTGCTATGGCAGCTGCTGTTAAAGATCCCCCCTTTAAATTTTTTTTTCTTTTTTTCGTGTGTTTTTTTCCTTTATATCTTATATTACGGGATTTCTTTTCCCTCATTATAATATGTAAATAAAATAAATTCTAAAAAATTAAAAATATATAAAGACCTGAATATTAAATATAATATGCTAACTTTTTTAATAATTAACTGTTTATATTTAAGTGTATATTCATTTCCGAATAATTTTAATACTACTCATATCACTACTACTATACCCCCAACTGAATATGTATGCTGCAATAGTGTAACTACCGTTTGTATTTTCTCAACTTTATTTTTTTTTGCTACTATTTCAATGATATTCCTATGTATTAATAAAGATGAATCTTCGCAAAGAGCATCAAGAGCGCCTTACATTATCTTAAATTAAGAGAAAATCTGGGAACTTTAACGCACCTACCAAGTGGTTTGCCTTGATCATTTCTGGTATACTTAATATCTTCTAGATTGACACCTTCTTTGTTTACACATGTAACTGGATTCCATTCAGTCCAATTACATTTTATCCATCTTTCTTGATTTTTTTTTCCTATCCAGCCACACTCTTCGCCGAAACTGGCTTTATTAGCTGGAGCCTTACTACTAGGAGGTGGCCCACCTAAAGAAGCCCAATGAGGTATTTTATGACTTCTTGGTCTTTTTGGCGCGGTATCTGATAAATTTTTAGATCCTGAAACCAAAAAACCCTCAAATCTATCTAACATTCTACTCATTTTTGTTGCCATCTCACCCTTCGTCATTTGTCTTCTTGGAGGATTATGAATTTCTGACTCCGTAGCAGAAATTTTATGACCTGTCGTTGTATAAAATTCGAATGGCTCTTCTTTAATTGTTTTTCCAATTATATCTACAAGAGGAGCAGAAATTTTAGGATCAATATCTATTTCCAAATAAAATTCATTATTAGTCTCTTTAGAATTATCTTGATTTAAAGATCTTATTTTTTGATTATAATCATCCATAACAGTATCAATTATACCATTTGCATTAGAAAGTACTAAAGAAGCTTCTGCTTGGGTTGAAAATGCCATAACTGCTAAAACAGATCCTGATTCATATTTTATTGCTTCTATGTATGATCTTTTTGTTATAATTCCACCCGTTTCATTCTCTATTTTTTCCATAATTATATCAGTAAGTAAATTTTTATCAAATGTATTTATATCCAAATTTTCAAATTTAAGTATTGCTATACCTTTTCCGTCTGTTTTATTTGCTAATCCTAAATTCTGTTTTATTCTATCAATATCTTTTTTTAATTGTTCATCCACCTCTTCATTCTCGTCAATATCTTTTTCTGCTTCTTTTATAGCCTCTTCTGCTTTATTAAGTTCTTCTCCAGTTTTATTTAAATTTTCTTTTATTTTTGTCCTATTTTCTTCACTTTTTTCCGAGTTTTTTTTTCTTTCAGTCTCCTCTTCCTCTAAATCTTTTTTGAGTTTATCTCTATCTGTCTTCGCACTTTCAATATCAGTCTCGGCTTTAGCTATTGATTCAATTTGTGCTTTTAATTCGTCCTTAAGAGATTGAGACTCTCCTTCCATTTCTGCTAATCTAGATTCTTTTTGCTTTTTTTTCTCTTTACATTTTTTTGTCAAACAACCACCGCCTAAAAAATTTTTTTTTTTTGTATGTAATTTAGAATATTTCTTTTTTTTCAACATACTATATTTTTTTGTCCTCATATTATATAATAATATTAATTTTTTACATAAGTAAACAATTAATCATCACATTCTTCCACCTCATTTTCTACGGTATCTATTTTTTTTTCATATGATTCAATATCAATTTTAGTGGTTTTTTCAACTCTTTCTAAATCTTTTATCATTTGTTTAGTATTTAAAAGAATTTTTTTTTTATTTCTTTTTTCATTTTTCATTTCTTC
>Ga0206130_10001983_pt1 | contig 29232 bp, 44 predicted proteins | sample Helgoland_Spring_9_FD_148637 | JGI IMG/M metagenome (GOLD analysis project Ga0206130, IMG submission 148637) | Pelagic subsurface seawater microbial communities from Kabeltonne, Helgoland, North Sea - Helgoland_Spring_Bloom_20160512_1 | ecosystem: Environmental > Aquatic > Marine > Epipelagic ...
CGCCTCTTCAATGCCATCTAATTTCTCAAAGACACGCTTGAAGTTTTCACGCACCTCTTTGAACTCACGGTCATGTGCAATTCGTGTGGCCTCGACCTGCGCCTTCAGCACTTCGATCTCCGTGTGGTGATTGTTGATCTTGGTGTAGATCATCCAAACGAAAGCGCCGACTGGCACAACGATATATTTCAAGAAGAGGTCAAGTGTTTCCATTGTGCCAGTCCGCTATTTATTCTTCAGCCAGAGATTTAGTCAGCATATCCATAAAGGCTTGCTTCTAGATCGGTTAAACCTCCTGTGATGCCAAGTGTGCAGCATAGGCTGCTTTAACTTCGTCTGTGTGAACCGCTGCTGCGATTGCTTGTACTTCAGCACTCTCACCTGACACGTCTGCATCTGGTGCAACGACATGGCGGCTGAATGAGCGGCTGATCTCTACGCCATCACGTTCAATGACTGTGGCTGTGCGTACTTGGATGTGCTTAAAGTCACCGACAATTTCAATTTTGTCTTCGGCTGTGCGTTCTGTTAGTGCCATCGTGTTTATCTCCTTGATGGTGTGGACTGACTACCCTGTGATCCAACAGGGGTGGTTTTAGGCGGTGATATACTGCATGCTGAAAGCTATATCACCATCGTCTGTAAACTCAGTGGACTGCATGTTTGAAGTGCCCGAATTTGTGTCGTTAAGTATTAGGTTGACGTAGTCTACATTGGACCGAAGGTCACCACTTACCTTAAGGCCAGCAGGTCTATTTAACAAAGATGCACGCCCCACGACCAGCACACCAAAGTTGTTTGATAAAGCCTTAGAGTTGAAAGGAAGTCCCTTCAGTTGAACTGCACCAGATACAGAACCAAGGGAACTCAGTACTATACGCCCCTGAACATGCACAAGGTTACCCACTTTGGTGTAAGTTCCCACAGCTATGTTGGGTGTCGCATCGTTAGTACCGTCCGATATAACAGGCGTCCAAGTCCCCTCTTCATAATCGTCCAATGTCTTGTCCGCATTGTAAACACCCGCAGCAGTGCCGAGGGTAACCCCAGCAGGGATGATTGCATGGCCGCTGCTGTCGATGCGCATACGTTCTACACCACCGATAACCCATGCTTGGTCTTCAGAGCTATTACTCTGGTACTGCCACGTCGGGTTTGCTGTAGTTGCATCATCAGGGTAAATGCGGAAGGCACCGCCACCACCAGACGTTGCGTAAAAGTTAAAGTCTCCGGTGGTACTCACATCACTGCGAATAGTCCCAGTGACGTCCAACGGATGTGCAGGCGAAGTCGTCCCAATCCCCAAGCTCTCAGCACTCGCATCCCAGAAGAACTTTGGCGTTGTGCCTGTGTCCTCGTAGAAGCTGATGTCGCCGGTTTCGCTTGCCGAAAATACAGTGCCAGTTACTCCGCCGTGAGTGATGTCAAAGCTTGTTGCGCCCTGATTGTTGTCGCTGTCAATGTCAACTTTAATACCTTGCTTTGCGGTGATGAAGTTGTTGCCAACAGTGCCAGTGAAAGCAATGCTAGCTCCATCAGCATCCACAGTCAGCCCATCGCTGGTGATAGTCCCAGTTACGTCAATACCTGTGGCGGTGGTGGCGAGTTTGGTGGCTTCAGAATGTGTTAAAACGACTGCACCGTTTTCATTAAAAATAGCCATGTTCTGACCAGAACCGTTTTGCAGTTTTATTTGATCCGAAGCCTTTAATATTAAATCACCGCCCCCCGCATCTTCAATATAAGAATGGGTATTGTGGTAAATCTGCAAATCAGACCCAGCGCCGAAGATGGCTTTGTTGTTGTCACCGAAGGTAAAGTCAGCAGACGTAGAACCACCGTCCATTGCCACTGTGCCAGTGACGTCTACACCTGTGCTGGTGGTTTGAAACTTCTGGGAGTTGTTGTTATATAACCTAACCGCTCCGTCCTCATCAGCAACTAAAAAGTTTTCTGCACCATTTGAACTCTGTATGCGAATATCAGTGCCTTGTATTTTTAAATGACCTGTACCCACATCATTAATCACACTATGCGACCCATCATGGTAAATCTGGAGATCTGACGATGCGCCGAAGATGGCTTTGTTGTTGTCACCGAAGGTAAAGTCAGCAGACGTAGAACCACCGTCTATTGTCAAAGTCCCAGTGACGTTTACACCTGTGCTGGTGGTGGCTAGTTTTTGTGAGCCAGCATTGTACAAACGAACTGTACCGCCAGTGTATGCACGGATCATATCAACTGAGTTTACTCCGTCGTAAAGGCGAAGGCTTGGCCCATTTGTGCTGATATTTAGGTTGCCTGAGCCTACTTCCTCAATCCAACTATTCGACTCATTATGGTAAATCTGTAGGTCAGACCCCGCGCCGAAGATGGCCTTGTCGTTGTCGCCGAACAGGATGTCATTACCGCCAGTCGTGTTGCCGTTAGCGAGAACCTCAGACAGTTCGTTGTTGGCACCAACCTGCGCGTCCACGTAGGCCTTGATGGACTGTTGTGTGGCTAGACCCGCAGGGTCATCTGAGGCCATGTTGTCCTCATCCAAGATCGAAGTGACCGTGACTGTACCCGCGATGTTGAGGCTGGTGTTCGCTGTAACTGTAGTCGCGGTAGCCGCCGCAGGGACTATACTACCAATAACCACGCCATCCGCTGTACCGCCGTTAATGTCGGCAGTGGTTAATACCGCTGAAGGTACTGTAATGACCCCTGTAGAGTTTGCGATAGTGGCGGCTGTGGTGCCGTCGTTGGCCGAGATAGACCCCGTCTCCACGTCCGTAGCGTTAACTACATCATCCTTGAGCAATACGCTGTCGATCGTAACACCTGAGCCCGCGGTGGTCTCGTCAATGGTGTTCGTGGTAATCTTCTGGCCATTATCTACGATAATATCGTTAGCGCCGGTCGTGTTGCCGTTCGCCAGAACTTCAGACAGCTCATTGTTAGCGCCGACCTGTGAGTCTACGTATGCTTTGATGGACTGCTGTGTCGCTAAGGATGTGGCGCTGTCAGAGGCCATGTTGTCTTCGTCGAGGACCGCGGTAACTACCGTGCTAGTGCCCAACTGCAGAGATGTCGTGTGGGTCATCGCCTCTACGACGTTTGTGCCGTCACAGAACAAGAATGTAGTACGTCCATTGGGGACAAGGATGCCCGTACCCGCAGAAGTCTTAACCGTGATGTTCTGACCCGACGCGTTCTTAACGATGTAAATTTTAGAGGCCGCAGGGCAGATAACTGTACCTGCACCGGTCAGCGCTACACCCGTGTCTGTAAGCTCAAGCATTGCGCAGCGTGATTCGGAAGTCGTCCCGTTCGCCGTTGTCAGCGTATGTGAGTTAGTGGTCCACGTATCAATAACCGCGCGGCCAGCGATGGCCTGCTCTACCATGGACGTGATGTTGTCGTTTACGACGTCCCCCCAAGTACCACTAAGTTCGCCCTGTACTGGCAGTGCGAGTTTCAGAATCGGTGAATATGCGGTTACCATGTTGTATTCCTCATGCGGCTACATCTTGCCAGTCAGGGTTTTGTGTTTCAGATACGCCGCCCCACGAAGGAGATTGCGTATTGGCGATAGGGGTCCAACTCGGAAGTTGTGTGTCGGGTAGTGCGCCCCAGCCGGGGGATTGCGCAGTGCTTATCTCTTGCCAGTCCGGGTTTTGGTCGTCATTCACCACACCCCAGACGTTGACGGGGCCAATAACCCCGATGGCTGCAAGCCCAACAGCAAATATATTTGCGTTAGCTGATGTGGCTATAGTACCAAGTTCTGCGTTAGCTTGCAATCCCGTTACTGGAGCTGTAGCGCCAAGTGATACAAACACGTCTCCTATGTCACCGTCGACTTCTACACCTGTCGGGAATACATTAGCTGTACCAGTCATGGTAACAGTGCCTACAGCGCCATCGGCTTCTACACCTGTTGGGAATACATTAGCCGTACCAGTCATGGTAACAGTGCCTACAGCACCGTCAGCTTCTACACCTGTGGTTGGGACATTGGCTTCAGCGTCTACTGTAAGAGTACCGGTCTCACCGTCAGCTTCTACACCTGTGGTTGAGACATTAGCTTCAGCGTCTACTGTAAGAGTACCGGTCTCACCTACACCGCTGACAGCCTGTACAAGCACATCGGCTTCTGCGTCGATACCTACGTCGTTTATGTGCCCAACAGCTTCGACACCCGTGACAAGGGTGTTAGCTTCCGCATCCACGGTTACGGGTGCGGCAATACCGTTTGCGGCTACGCCATCAACAGAAACAATGGTGAGGTCAGTGCCCCAAGCCGTCTGGCCCCAAGCACCGGAACCCCAACCAATGTATTCTACTGAAGACGCCATACAGACACCTTACGGAGTAGCAATACGTACGATAGCGTTCGTAGCGTCTGCTGTTGGGAACTGAACTTGGAAGTCACCCGCTGTAGAAGTTTTGTCTGCACCAAAATCAAGTACAGCTACTGCAGGGTTTGTACCGCCGACTTTGTAGATCAACGCCCCCCGAGCTGTGATTGTGGCGTCAGTCCACGTAGTATCTGCGAAGTCCAAGAACGCTGTGGTTCCTGTGGACGCAGGGTTTGCCGAGATAGTAAGCGTATTACCACCTGCGCTGTATCCTGTACCAGAAACCTCATTCGTCACTGAATACGCAGTTGTAGCTGCGCTCAAATCCGCTGCACTTGTGTACAACGCGATCTTGAATGTCTGTGTCGTGTCTGCACTGAAATCCATCTCGCCGTTCAAAAGAGCGACTTTGAAGGATGTGCACATTGCCTGTGTGATTGCCATGTTGGCCTCCTTAACTTACTGGGATTCGGAACTGGCCCGAACGGTATGCGTCTTCTCGTAGTTTCCCGTCACCAAGACCCTTGAGTAGGGTTATAGCTTGAAGATACATCTTATCGTACACAGCAACCATATCTGGTTCACCCTTCATAAAGCGAATAGCTTCAATCAACGCACCATTGAGTAGAGCAGAATCAAACTCGTCCCCAAGCCATGTAGTGCCAGCCAAAACGATTGATTGAGGATAATATCCATAGTGTAGCTCCGAGGTGTAGGAAGAATCTGGGGTAGGTCCAACAATGAACGTGTTGTCGTCAAAATACGCGTAGTGCTTCGGTAGCCCAGTATCCGTAGGGTTTGGATACGCCTCACGCATGAAGTTGACGTCTTTGTTCAGCAGGAAGTGGTAAACGCCACTACTGTCGATAACCGCCAACGAGTAAGACCACAGGAAGTCAGATGGCGTGGACAGATACTTGTTACTCGTCGTGAGCGTACCAGTCACGTTCTTACGCAGCGCGGGTATCTGCACTGTGTTATAGATTTTCTGTTCAGCCTGCTGTGTGAACATAGCGAGCTGCTCATCCGTGAAAGTGTTCTCACAGATGTCTTCGATATTAGTTTTCAGCTCGGTATAGTTCATAGCTTACCCCATAGGTCCGCGGGCCATAGTACCCTTAGTAGCAGCGCCGGTACCACGGATTTTAACGCCGGTGGTTTTAACGCCTTTCATGTCAGGCTTCGGAGCATGACCACAGGGTTGTACGCCCTTGTTCTTCGTGATCTTTGGCTCTTTCGTATCGAAAACTTTCATCGGGACACTCCTACGATGTTATTACAGTTACACGACCTATCTGGCCTGTGCCAATCAGATCGTTCGGGGTTAATCCAAACGGGTCATTACCACCACCTACCGGGTTCCAGCCCCACTGTAGGTTGATACTGCTGTAATCCCCAGAAGCAGTGATACTGGTATCAATGCGCGGATCGCGAATAGCCTGCGGGTCGTTGACAGGAAACTCACCCAACCGAAGTTGCGGGTGGTCTGGACTCCAACACTCCCGGCACGCCTTAACATCCGTATCTCGACCCTTAACAAAAAGACTGCGTAGCTCCCGTAACTTGTACTGGAACCCACATACATCGCAGAGCGCGAGTGCTTTTTGGGAAGAGGCGAACTGGTTTGGCATCAGGCAATCCTACCGATCCGCGGCACAAACCGTGCTGACGTCTTCTCTCTATCCTCACCCGCGGCCATCTCGAACTGCTCGTCGTACACAGCCTTCAACATAGGGATGCGGTCCACCAGCTCAGGGACTTTCATGGCGATGTGATACGCCAGACCCGCCACAAGGCACGGGAAGAAGCGAAAGTTCATATCCGCGGTCTGTACACCACTACCTGCATCTTGAATGCGGCGCATACGCCAGTAATACAGCACGTAGTCGTTGTTATCGGGGACTGGCCATACGTTGACTACCGGTGCGTCCCGCAGGCGCTCCACATACAACTGAATGGGCCGTCCTTGTGATAACTTGTTTGGTATAGACGCGTACGTACTTACACTGATTCGGCTTATGGTAAGGTCCGATTGTGTGTTTGAGTTACCACTGTTGGTACGTATTTGGTGTTCGAGCAGATCAATGGTATCCGCTGGCAATGTGTACTGAGATGTACCCTGCGTTAGGTTCACGGTACCATCGTCGATGGTCCACATGTTAATGCCACGGTTTTGCCACTCGATAGTCATCAAGTTCATGGACCTCCGGGCAGTGCGCAAGTCATAACCAGAACGCATCTCGCGGCCCGCACGTTCCCATGCTTCTTCCGCGATCTCCGTGAAGTCCATGTCGAATGCTGTGGTGCCCGATGTTGTCATTTCTTACGCCTCTTTGTAGGAGCTACACGTTTAGGTTTGCCCGCTGGTTGGCCTAAACGCTTCTTCTGCGCTACGCGTTTACTCTTCTCTGCCGTAGTCATCTCCCCACTCGTCTTCGGGGTTTTGCTAGACACTCGCTTCGTAGGTCTGCAGTAGGGTGTAGACCGCTTCTCGTCCTTCTTACGCCCACACGGTTTACCTGTGCTAACGTCTTTCCAGTCTTCTTTGAACCACCGTTTGAGTGCGGCTCCTTTTGCGGTCTTGCGGACAGCCATGCCTACTTACCACCCTTCTTCCTGCACTTAGCAATCGCCCCGCTGGCATAGGCACTGGGGAAGACTTTGTACTGGCGTTTCACCTTGTGGTAGCACGCGTCCTTGACCGTGCCGCCCTTCTTGTAACCTTTGCTACCAGAAGAGCGGCCACAGCCACCGGATTTGTAGTACCTACGCATCACCGTATCTTACAGACTTTGCCGCCACGGGCCATGCCGTAACCACGTATTTTGTTGGCTTTCTTTACCTTGGCCGTGCCACCGCTCGACGACTTCTTAACCGCTTTTACCTTACCACCTTTTTTCATCCGGAACATCCCCGTGTCGTTAGTAGGGCCTTCCGCCACGTTTACGGAGGGAGCAGGGGTCGGTTGAGGTTGAGGTACCGGCTGCATCGGCGTAGGCATCGAACGTACTCCGCTCCGGTCCGGACTCGCCAGCGGTTGCACCGGTTGCACCGGTTTCTTCGTACGTCGATACCCCGTATCGTCAATAGGGCCCGGATTTACCAGTTTCCTCGGTTGCACCGGTTGCACCGGTTTCTTCGTACGTCGATACCCCGTATCGTCAATAGAACCCAGATTTACCCGATCCCCCGGTTTCACCGTTTTCTTCGGTTGCACCGGTTTCTTCGTACGTCGATACCCCGTATCGTCAATAGAACCCAGATTCACCCGATCCCCCGGTTTCATCGTTTTCTTCGTACGTCGATACCCCGTATCGTCAATAGAACCCAGATTTACCCGATCCCCCGGTTTCACCGTTTTCTTCGGTTTCACCGTTTTCTTCGTACGTCGATACCCCGTATCGTCAATAGAACCCAGATTTACCCGATCCCCCGGTTTCACCGTTTTCTTCGGTTTCACCGTTTTCTTCGTACGTCGATACCCCGTATCGTCAATAGAACCCAGATTTACCCGATCCCCCGGTTTCACCGTTTTCTTCGGTTGCGCCGGTTTCTTCGTACGTCGATACCCCGTATCGTCAATAGAACCCAGATTTACCCGATCCCCCGGTTTCACCGGTTTCACCGGCTTTGTAGTTGTCTTAGCTGCGTTTCGCTTATCTCTGGCAGCAGTCCGTGCAGCCCTATCTTTGGCCTTTGCAGCTTGTCTGGCAGCAATCCGTGCAGCCCTATCTTTGGCCTTTGTAGCTTGTCTAACGGGTCTACGCATCGAGGTCATTGTTATCTCCTAACACATCTTACAGGGTTTGCCACCACGAGCAATGCCGTAGCCGCGGACTTTACCACCGGCTTTGTAGCCTGACTTGGCCATGCCGCCGCCCATCATCTTTTTGACCTTGCCGCCTTTTTTCATGCCGCCGGTAAGACGCTTGACGCCCTCTGCGCCATAGTTTTCCATCGGGTCAATGCCGCGTGTACCTTGGCTACCGGGAGTGTTGCCGATCATCTCAGGACGCATCTTGGGGCGCTTGGACTTCTTAGGAGCCGAGTCATCCACCTCTGGACGCATCTTGGGGCGCTTGGACTTCTTAGGCGCACCGCTCATCTGCTTCTTCATAGCTGTTCTCATCATGGGTCTACCCTATCTCAGGTTAACAGTTCCATTTACGCAGGCTCTTGTTGATCCGGCTATCGGGATCATTTGCGGTCTTGGAGCTAGTGTTTCTCTTCTTCATGCCCTGCATACGGGCACAAAACGATTTTCTACGGTTCGCAGCTTTTGAGCCCTTTTTGAGCTTACTAGGCTTGGTAGTAACCGCGGTCTTCAGCTTGCTTCCGGGATTGGCCTTACGGTAGCTTGCAACACCTTTAGCGTTGAGGCCACCGGACTCGCTTTTACCTGCTTTGCGTGTCCACGCAGGAGACTTCTTAACAGAGCCGCCTTTTTTGTAGTAACACCGCATTGAACACCTCTAGCTGTAGAACACAGTCATTGCGCTGATGTTGGTCATCGCAGTGATAAGCACATCATCCTGACACCGTAGACCCCAATCAGGGATGTTAACGGAGTGAGAATCTGAAGCTAGGAAGTCGAGGTCTAGTACTGTGCTACCACCGGCACCATCTGTGATGGTGAGTCGACCTGCGCCACCGGCAGTGGTGAGTACCTGAACCTGCCGAATACGTGCAGGGCCAACTCCGAGAGAGGCTGCAGTGGTGACTCGCTTGGACTTTACGTCTGAATTAGACATAGCCTAGTCCTCCTTTTTCGGAGCAGCCTTTTTAGGTGCTGGTTTTGGAGCTGCTTTCGGAGCAGCCTTTTGTACAGGCTTACCGTTAGCGTCTAGGCCACGACGTGCGAGTTCTTCCGCGGATGGGGTCTTGAAGCGATCACTCATCTTTCATTCCCCCTTATGCTGCTGCGATAGCTGCGCCTGTGTCAGAACGGAGCCAGTCAGTGCCGTCCGAGAAAGCAAGGATAGCGGAGCCTGCGGCACCATTTGAAACGTACACAACTGTACCTGCACCAGCAGAAGCGGCAGAGGGAGCGTTTGCGACAGTGTATGTTGGGACTTTGATGTCACCAATAAAGCCGTTGGTAGAGGTCACTGGACCTGAGAAAGTGGTATTCGCCATGAATATGTCCTCACATGCGAGTTAAGTGAATCTGTCTGCATGTCGTCAGTCGGGCCTGTCAGATTCACCGGGGAGTCCCGATACGTAATAAACTACCACCAGATAACGTAATATGTCAACAACGAGAAAAGGGGCCACCGAAGCAGCCCCCCTCTTTTAAACGTGTCACCGAGCTTATGCGCCGGGTGAACCGTAGATACCCAGTGGGTCAGACACACCGAACGAGTAACGCTCACGGGCTTTGTAGCGGCTGTTGCCAGTATCAAAGTCAGCGTCCATCGAAGTAGCCATTGGGCTACGTGTGAAGTGCTTCAGACCGTTTGGAATGTCGGTCGTCAGGAACCATGCGTTATTATCTGTGAGATAATGGTTGATGGCGTAGCCTTCAGGGATGGAACCGTTAGAGCGCAGTGCGTTCAGATCGTTGTCTGCTGTACCGACGCGACCCTCAGTTTCCAACAGGCGTGTAGCAACGAATTGCAACGCTGGCGGGATGATGAGTTTACGTGGTTTAGCAGCGATCAGAAGCTCACGCTCGTCTGTCCATGCCGCAATCTGAATAACAGCCGCTTCCAAGGAAGTTTCGTTAAGGTCAGCTGCAACAGCGGGACGGTTCGAGTTTGTGCCACCTGAAACGAGTGGGTGGTCAGTCGCACAAAGAGTTTTACTGTCGCCATATGTAGTACCTGAGAAGGCACCGTTCAGGATGGCAGCAGCTTTAACCTGCTTTGTGTACGCCATAGCACGAGCCAACGCTTTCGTATAACGAGACGACAGTGAGTCGTACAGGTTATCCTCGATAGCTTCCTCAGTGATTGAGAAGCCCATCGCGATGGTTTCGTGTGTGTAGCGAGCGGACCATGCTTCTTGAGCATTATCATACTCAATAGCGGCACCTTCGCCTTTAACTGGCGCAGCGGAGAAACCTGAAAGTTTTGTCTCTTCCTCAAAGGAGCGATCCGATGATTCAGTTTCAAAGATTTCTTTGTGTTCTTCGCCGTACTTAGCGTATTCGAGACCGAACAGTGCGTTCAGACCGGGGAGCAGCTCCTTGAGCAGCTGGGCGCGTGAAATAGCCATTAGTCAGCCTCCTTATACACCAGTCGTGTTGTTATACTGGTGACCTGCGTTCCATTTAACGTAGGCTTCAGTGTAACCACCCGAGCTGTTTTTCGTTTCCTCGACAAGACCGACGATGCGGAATGGCAGAGTGTTTGTGGTGGCAGACGTATCGGAGATCGCACCGCGGGAGTTACCCGAAGCAGAATCACCTGTGTTGTCTACACCTGCGACGTTCGCACCGATGTCTGTCTGAGCCAGATCGCCGATCGTGGTACCCGAAGATACGACGGCAGCTTTGAACAACAGTTCAGTAGCATCTGCAACGTAGGCGACAATATCGGATGCCACTACGCCTGCGGGATAGCTCTGGCTGTACAGTTCGTAACCCAGATTCGGGTCCGTGTACTTGCAGCCCATGAAAACACCGATAGGTGTCATAGCAGCGTCGAACGCATCACGCTCAACAGTACCACCAGTAACAACTGTAACAGCGTCGCCGAAAAAGATTGCGGTATTGTAACCACTTGCGATCTTCATCTGACGATACACACCACCCACGAAGGGAGTGCCGCTCAACAGTTTTACCGGAATCAGGCCGTATGGCCCGCTTACAGTAGGATAAGCCATTTTAAGCTCCTATTAAGTTCCGTTACCAAAAGTAACCCGCGTCTTCCGTTCATTGAACAGAGGCATACGTGGATCATTTTCTCTCATAAGGTTGTTGTCCACGGAGTTCATCTGGGCCTTGGCTTGTCCCGAGTAATACTCGTTCCGCTCTTCGACCATCTCGCGTGGTGCCTTGCACAGCATCAAACCACCGATAACGATGTTGTCCTTGAAGCGCTCTTGCTCAATAGAAACCATCATAATCTCTGGGTGATCCGTTGCCTTTACAGGCTCCCAACCTTCTCGCAGTTTGGAAGACACATTAGTGGCGTCTACTTGGCCCTGCGTGCTTACGCGGACCCAGTGATAATCGTATCCAGCTTCAGGAGTCGGGGACGGAAGCAATTCCGGACGAGTCCATGCCTTTTTACGGGTTGTGCGTTCGCGAGTCTCAAGCTCGCGGTTGATGCGATTACCAGCCATTGTTCTTCCTCATATCTAATGCAACCTGTTTGGCGTATTGTTCGGGTGTCAGCCCCAACTTCCGAGCGATTTGGACTTGAGTGCGTGTCAACGTCACTTTTTTCGGTGCTGTGCTCCGCGTTGCGGGTGCCACCACCTGAGTCTTCTTCCGCTTCGGTTCGGCACCCTCGAAATTATCGGGGAAAACCTGACGCATACGAGAGTCAATCGTCTCGTAGTATTCATCACTCTGCGGGCTTACGCCCTGTTTGACGAGTTTGTTATGCAACCCCAGAGCTAGACTCGTCATCTCGTCGTCTGCGCCGAACCATTCGTTGGCTTTCTGCCAATTAGCGGCCCGTTCATCGACTTGTACTACCGGGGCGGGTTGTTCTACCCCCACATTTACAGGTGTTTCTTCCTCCTGTAAAGATGGTAGTTTGAAGTTTGCTAGTCTATCGGACTTAATCTTAGCATTGGTTAGCTTTTCTTGTGCTTCCAATACTGCATCGGAGTCCCCAGACTCGTACGCTTCTTTATACGCACGCTTCGCTGCAGCTGACTCAATATCGGCGTTCTTCTTCGCCTGCTCGAGCAGAGCTGCTTGGTTCTTGTTGACGCTACCCTTGAGCTTCTTGTTCTCTTCCATGAGGCTCTGAGCAACGCGCTCAAGCTCCTGACGTTCACGGTAGGCTTCTTCTTTAGCCCTACGCTCGTCGTGGTAGCCCTTAGAGAAGTGCTGGATGCGTTTACGCACCTTATCGGAGTAGTCCTCTAACTCCTCGTCTGTGACGTCTGTGGGTGGCTCTGAGGCCTTACGCCCTCGATCTGCCTTAGGAGTGTCGTCAACGATTTCCAACTCAATGTCGTCTTCATCGTCGTCTTCATCGTCGTCTGTGGAGACCTCTGCCGTTTCGGGCTCGGACGCTTCCTCTACTTCCATGAAGTCTTCTTTGGTCTTCTTACCGGTGACGTCGATCTCGACTGCGGTTGTTCCCTCAACTTCCAACTTGTTGTCTTCGTCTTCTGGGAACTCAAATTCTACTTTCTGAAAAGCCATGTTTATGCCCTCTGGATGCCGGTGGGATCGGCTACTACAGCCTCTACTGAGTCATCGTTCATAAGCCGATACTCAATACCACCGATGGTGAAACGTGTTCCAGAGTTCATGCGGAACATAACAAAGTCGCCTTCCTTACACCAAGCTCCGTCTGGGAACCGGTCTTTGTCGGCGTACGCACCGCTACCCATGTCAATGACCAAACCAATAATAGACATGATGTGGTCTTGTGACTTGGCGGACTCCGTCTTCAGAATAGACGAACCGTCAAAAGTCTCTTTGGGTTGCGGTAGAGCCACGAGGATACGGTACCCCACGGGCTTTGGTAGTTGTAGTTCCAGTTCAGCGTCGCTGATTTTAACTGCTTCTTCAGTCATCATCGTCATCCATATAGTTCTTCGCAAGGTCTTCCACGTAGTTAATGCCAGCCTCGAGACCCCGAATTAGGCCGACAACTTCCTTGTATTGGGCGAAGTCTTTCGCTCCACCGTTCCCAAGAAATTCCAGTGCAGAGGACTTATCGTCCTCGATCTTATCTTTCAGCACGTCAAAGACGGTTTTAGCCATGGTGTTCTATCACTCCCCGTTTGGCTTACGAGTGTTCTGCGCCTGCATCATCCGGGCCGCTTCAAGCGTCATTTTATCCCGGTTTGCGCGGCTGGACTGCTCCAGCTGAACACCCTTAACTTCAGCTTCAATCGCCAGTTCTGCTTGGTCGATCTTCAGCTTCTCTGCTTCCAGCATCGCGTTACTGGCCTCTTTGGCCTTGCGTAGCTGGAGGTCTTCTTTCTGCAGCATCGCATCAGCCTGATCTTTCTGGGCCTTGCGCTGCTGTTCTTGCTGCTTGACCTGCAATTCAGCCTGTTTCATCTGAATAATCGGGTCTTGCTGCTGTTGTTGAGCCTGCTGCTGCGCGGCCTGCTGCTGGTTAGCCTGTGTAAGCTGTTTACCCGCATCAGCGACCAGTCGTGACAGCTGTACCTCAATATCTTCTGGCAGCTCCTCGTTCGGAGCGGGTAGCGGTACACCCAACTTTTCTTCGATCTTCTGGCGGTATGAGAACCCAAGGTGCTCGGCGATGTGTGCCTGCAGTGAGGCCATAATCTGTTTAGCCTGTGGATTCTGTCCGATCATCTCAGCCATCATCGGGTCTTGCATGAACGATGTATGCGTAGCGATGTGTGCCTCATGATCTTGGTAGATGAACGCCTTCACTGGCTTACCAATGAGCACGTCCATGTTCTCGCTGATCGGATCAGTCGGTTTCGCGTCGTCCTTGGTTGGGACGAGTTTATCGGCGTTCTTCACGCCCAATACTTCGATCATCTGGCGGTGGAGCTGTGGCAGGTCGTAAATCTGCGGAGCCTGTGCGGACATCTGCAGGACAGTCTGATACTGCACAACCCGCTGGGCCATAGTGGAGTTATTAGGGTCACTGACGGGGATCACGTCCACCATCATGTAGTCAGCCCGCTTGGCACTCACTTCGCCTCTCAGGGGCTGGTATGCGTACTCTGTGGGGGCGTACTCGGCCATGATGGCCTTGAGGAGTTTAAACTCCTGCTTCATCGCGTAGTGTACGCGTGCTTGCACCGCAGCCATAGGCTTGAGTGTGCGCTCCAGCAGGGCCAGTGTCGTGCCCACAGGAGCGTTTGCGGACATGTCAGAGATGTCCATGTCACTGATCGCACCCAACCGACGACCTTCAGTCGTAATCTGGTTCAGGAGCGCTAGGAGCGTCTGTGAGGGCTCTTTGTAGGGCAGGGGCATGATGTTGTCACGGATAGACCCTGACGGTACGTCTACGTCCTTAAACTCGCCCGGTTCGATAGGCGAGTCGTCCCCTTTGATCCGCAACCCACGTGACTTCAAGCCACCCGGCAGGTTGGAGAGCGTACCAGCATCAACGAGCTGACGGATCAAGGAAGTCCCTGCACGGGCATACCCACCGATGATGTGGATCAATCCGAGGCCGTAGAACCCGAATCCCGGCACATAAACATAGTGAACGAAGTGCTGACGCTTCAGAGTGAGTGGGTCACCCTCTTCGTAGTTCCTACGGATCGCCAACACTTCGCCACTGCCACGCTCGATTGTAACAACATAAGGGCGAGCGATGTCGTCCTCGTCATCTATACCCTCAATAACGAGGTCGGCGTGTATCTCATAGATCGCATAGCGGTCGTCGTTGGTGAGCGAGTAGCCCCCCTCTTCCGCTTTTTTCTCTTCAATATCAGTGTGATACGGTTCCGGCTCATCGAGCTCTACATCGCGGTAGAATCCGGCAGCTTGGAGCTTCTTCAGCTCGTTCTTTGTCTTACGCATGACGTGCGTTACGCGCTCTGCAGACTCGATATTAGACGCACCGTAGGGCACAATCACGTCTTCTGCGGAGATATAAATGGCTGCTTGACGGCCCAAATTAGGGTCAAAATACACCTTTTTGAAGGCAGAACCCGCCAAACCGAGGCTATACAGCATCCGTTCGTGCTCTGGACGGTACTCAACCATGTTCTCAGTGAGCTCATAGTTCATATCCGCACTGACACGGGCCGCTGCTTCCTCTTTTTCCTTGGTTTCTTCCCCAAGAATCTTGGTTCGAACCGGACCTGCAGCTGGCATGGTCTCGCTCATGGTCTCCGCTTGGAAGCGAATGGCTGCTTCAGCCAAAACAGTGGAGTTTACCCCGCAGGCACCCTCCCAAGGGCTCATACGCTCTTCATATTTGAAGCCAAGTACGTCCAGACCCTTAACAAACGTGTCCGCCCAGTCCTTACGACCCTCAATATCGGTCTGCACCTGCCCTACAAGTTCGTCGGAGAGCTCATTTAGGTGTCCCTCGTCCAAAACCTCTGCAAGATTCATGCCAAACTCGGTAAAATCGGCCTCATCGCCGGGGATCAGCGTGATTTCCATGCTTCCGTCGGAAAGAGTGACCGCTTCTGGGTCTAAAATCTCGATTTCCAACGCAGCATCCGACATCTCTGACTCTTCCACCGTGTCAAAGTCGTCGTCTCCTGCGGTCAACCCAAGTGGGGAAGCGTAAAGTCCTTTTTCGATAGCCATAGCTACACCTCTTAGTAAAATCCGCCGCGGCGTTGTTTAAAGAACCGTTCTTCCTCGGGTTCATCTGAGGGAAGTCGAATGAATCCCCCCTGTCTAAAGCGCATGAGGGCCATCACTGTAGAGTCCACGAGGTCATCGTTACTCATAAAAGGGAATCCTGCAATCTCTTCGACCACTTCTTCTGCCCACCGTGTCTGTGGCACCCAGCACAGGCCAGACGCTACAATGTCAGCGACAGAATTAAGTCTTGCGAGCTTGTCACCTGATCCTCGGTGCGGAGTATATTCAGACACCGGTAGACCCATACGTCGCATCTCTTGATACAAGGCCACACCGGAACTTTTCTTCTCCACAATGAAGGAGTCTGGTTCCCAGTCTCGATACTCTTCCATCGCAAGCTGCTTTAGTTCTGGAAACTCCATACGCTGTTTGATGCTATTTAACAATATAATATTGTAAGCGTTGTCTTCCTCGTTCAGGAAAACACCCCATGTGGTAAGTGCTGTAAAGTCTGCACGGTTGTGCTTCTCGGCTGCGGCGTCAAGCGACATGATAATATATTCGCAGGAGGGGGGTTCTTCGGGGGTCCACTCGTTCCACCACTCTCGCTTAACTAGAGCAGCTTCTTCTGTGGTAGGCTGCTGCTGATACTGTGAGTTCCACTGGAACACCGGCATAGATGCTTTGGTTCTGAGGAGGGCTTCCAGATCGAAGAACTCAGGCCAGAGAGGCTTCTCAACCATCTTCTTGGTCTTTTTGTCCTTGATTTCTAGTATCGCGGGAAACTCAACCACCTCGTACTGGTCTGCACGCTCGTTCTTAGCCATATCCCGTGTCACACGGCCTGTGAGGTCGTCAAGATGCCAGCGAGTCTGGATAATAGCCACACGGCCTCCGGGCATCAGACGGGTACGGGCACCGAAGGTGAACCACTCGTAGGCCTTCTCAAACACCCCAAAGTTGCCGTTAATCACGTCTTGCTCTGAGTGGGGGTCGTCGACAAGTAGAAGGTCAGCACCACGTCCCGCAAGCGCGGAACCAATACCACACGCATAGTACTCTCCCCCTACGTTTGTGTTCCACCGCCCTGCAGACTTACTATCGGCAGCTAGTTTTACCGTAGGAAATATGGACTTGTACGTATCCGTAGCAATCAGGTTACGCACCTTACGTCCGAAGTCGACCGCCAGATCAGTGGTGTGAGACACCATCATGACCTTCTTATCCGGGTTACGACCCAAGAACCAAGCAGGGTAGAAGATAGACACGAGCTGTGACTTACCGTGACGTGGTGGGATGTTAACACATACCCGGTCCTTATCCCCTCGCTCAATACCCATGAGCATGTTCGCAAGGATGCGGTGGTGCCTGCCCACAATGAAGTCCGGCATCATCAGTTTGCAGAACTCAATCAGGTCGTCGTACGCGGCTTTGTTCGTGCTTCTCGTGTGCAGCTCGTCGACCATCTTGTCGATCTCAAGCACTTCTTCAGCGCTAAACGCGTCCAGATTAGCGAGCATCACTTCAATGTCGTCTTCTGTGAAGTCAGTCAGCTCAGTCATCATCGAACCCAAACTCTTCGTTCAAGTCGTCCTCAGAATCGTTCATGATAATCACGGCGTCTGGCACTTCTTCTGGCGGATTTACCAGCTTTGCGAGCTTACCGCGCAGCTTCTCTTTGATGTCGTCCGTTGTTTGGTGTGTGATCGTTACCTCAGACTTCTCTGTGAACAACCCTACGTCTGAAATCTTACCCAGCAGCTCCAGAGCACGCATCCGCACACGAGGGTCGGGATTCTCCGACTCCATAATGAGCTTGTTCGTGACGAGATTGCGCAGTTGCTTCGATGACTCCACCACAGAATGGTTAAATTCCTCAATGATAGCACCTGCCATCTTAATAGATGCCGGAGTCAGCTTGGCTGCACGGGTAGTCGTCACCTTACGGGAGGTTTTTTCGGGGTCTTGGGCAAATGAGGTGGCCAGTGCAGCTGCTACATCCTGATCGTCGGCATCTGGTGTGGTGTCCAGTCCATGATCTTCCAGCAGGGACACTGTTTTAGCCAACGCAGCAGTGCGTTCTGGTAGCGAAATGGTCTTCGCTTCATCCTCTAGAGGTACACCCAGCTCTGGCGTTACGTTCAATGTCATCTCTATTCGCAGGTTGTTAACCGGTGACGCAATAATAGGGTGCAAAAAATTTTTTGACAAGGGGTTGTAAAAACAGGGTGGGGGGTATCGAGAATTGGGGTTTCGTTGTGTTTGGTGGTAGGTTTTGTGGAAATTGAAAAAATACAGAATTGTTCGAGTAGATTAGTAATACAGAGGTAGTGCGGAGTCCCACTGAGCCAAGCGGGGGGCGGGGGTAGGGTATGGTCGCGCCAATGTGCCTTTTAGGGAATCCCCTAAACTATCGAGACGTGCCATGCGATGCCAAGCCGTGTCGTTTTGTGCGGATTTATCTATATCAAAACATGTTATCAGATGCCATAAAGGTTACATCGAAGGGCAATCAAGCTGCTTCGAATTGTTCTTGAAAGGAACACAACCATGGGTAATTTTACCTTCCAATCCGAACTAGCCAACGCAACTACCGCGCACGTAAAGGCAATCACTGCCGCCGAGAAAAGCGCGGTCAAAATGCTGGACGTCTACCGCGCGTTGAAGATTCCATACACACACATGATATCGCCGCGCTCAAAGGATAGCACGTGCCCAAGCCAAGAATGGCGCGACGGCCAACGTGACGCAATCGTCGCGGGATTTAGCGCCGATGAAAAGCGTATCTTGAAAGCGCCCACAGCGTCGCTGGACGATGCCGCCAAGAAATACAAGGCTAAGACGCAAGCCAAGATTGGTAGTGTCATGAAAGACATTAAGAACGGTCTTATGCGCAATCCGGACGGCAAAACGCCGACGCAAGCCAAAACAGGTCTGGACAAGGCAAACGCCGACTTCCAAGCGTATCTTGGCAAGGTCCAGAAATACGAGGATATGCCGTTCGATGTTGTCGAAATGGTAGCACTGCTCAACGCAATGGGCAGTAAGTTTAACCTCAAGTAAATCAACGGCGCGTCCCAATGGGGCGCGCTATCCAACCCAACCCAACCCATAGGAATCTAAGACCATGAAAAATCCGACAACCAACGCCCACAACCTTTACGCCTCAATCGTCGCCGTTATGCAAGGCGACGCACAGGAAATGTTAACCACCGCCAAATACCTCACCAACCTACATAACATTGACCCCTATTGGCGCGACGATGCAGTGAACTTAGCATTGGGTGTTCTCGAGCGTGACGCGCGCGACTTACTAGAATGTGGCGACGAACCTGACCCTATGCTGCACGACGTGCTGGCATGCATTCACGAATACCATAACACATAATCAATCGGGCTGGACCTTCGGGTCTGGCCCTTTTTTTGTGTCCGCCGTTTGGCTGGACGCTCGATACCAGTTCCTTAGATAGCGTAGCGCCATGCTCTTGCAAAGTGTAACGCCTTGGCATATACTGGCACTGCATTGCACCACAATGCCTCAAACTGTCTAACTAGGCCCGCTTCGGCGGGTCTTTTTTTGTTTTAGGGTATTCCCTAAACGCCTGATACCAGTTCCTTAGATAGCGTAGCGCGTCGCGCCATAACACATTACATACAAAGATAGTCCTTCTGTGTAACCAGATTTTCTGTTGACTCTACTTTGTTAAGGCATACAGCAGCAGTGCTGTGTAGTTCACCAGATGTAACCTGTTACCACGAGAGGGTGATACCAATGTCAGCATTACTGCGTTTAGGGAATTCCCTAAAACATCTGATACCAGTTCCTTAGATAGCGTTGCGCCTACCGTGTTCCAAACGGGTTAGGGCACGTTTGTGCAGCAAACTGCAATGGGCGACAGTTCGCCCTGAAAAAATAACATTAAGAACACCCGCTAAGTCATTGATGTTCCCCGTGTTCCAGAAAAATAGGGTCAAAAACAGGGTTAAGTCATTGAAAAGAAAGGTTGTTCCATTTGTTCCAAGATATATAGTATATATATAAACCTTTTATTGGACTCTGTGTGTAAGCACTTACACAGATAAACCCGTTCAGATTCCGAGGGTATACTTTTGGAACATTTGAACTTTGGATCATTCCTTTAAAATCAAGGACTTACAGCGACACGTGTTGGAACATACAGTCACAAACCACGGAACACCACCCCTCACCACGAAACACCACCACGTGACAGGCAAATCTTGGAACAGGGCACTTCCCCTGCAATATCAACCACTTGCACACAACACTGTCACAGAACCCCACGAAACACCCTTTCTTGACACACCCCGATACTTGTGATACTGTGTTATGAGTAGGACATTAAAAATCCTGCCAAAGACCAGCTCAACCTTTTAGGGAATCCCCTAAAACCCAAAAGACCAACCAATGGAGACCAACATGACTTGCTTGAATGTAAAAGAACTACGCACCCCCGACGCATCGGACGCTCTGATGGACCCGATCAATGAAACACACTTCGAAGATTCCGAGTGCCATGAGTGCGGTGAGACGTTCCCAATGAAACGTGCCATGCTTGGGTACAACGTGTGCCTACAGTGTGGTGACATCGTCGCTGCCAGCCAACGTGCAAGCTGGTGCATAGTGGGCCTTCCCAAGCAGGGCGCTACGCTCATCACCAACAAAGCAGACCTGCTGCACCTGAACCAGAAACCACGGTGACAGCATAACTTGACACCGTAACGTACTACACACCACAGGATCACATAACTTGACACAGGCTACTACTTGTGGTACTGTGGTGTTACGTTACTAATACAACCAATGGAGACTAACATGACTGACCAACTACACGAAAACATCCTCAACGGTTTAGGGGATTCCCTAAAAACCAACGCACCGAGCATCGCATCAGCTGCCATGGTGGTAGACTTCAACGCCTCTGTGTGGACAGCCCGCAAGAAAGACCGCAAGGCATCGGATGACATCACCAACATGAACTACGCTGCCAAGGGTGTGGCCAACGTGTCTAAGAACTTACTAGGTGACTGCGAGGAATTACGTGCGGTGCAGAAGTTCGCGGCCAACGTGCGCAACATACACTACAGCATGACAATGCCGTGGTCGGACAACGGCTCGCGACTGCTCACCACCAAACAGTATTTCAGATACAACGAGGTGATGACTGACTTGCAGAACGAGTTTCGTCGGCTCGTGGATGTGTTCTTGCAGGAGTATGAGTGGGAGATCACGCAAGCCCAAGCCAAGCTGGGTGACATGTTTAACCGTGACGAGTACCCCACACGCGACAGTCTCGAGTCCAAGTTTGGGTTCCGTATATCCTACACACCACTGCCAGAGGCGGGTGACTTCCGTATCGACATTGGTAACGAGGCTATGACGCAGATCAAGTCACAGTACGAGACACACTACACGCAGGCAATACAGACAGCCATGAACGACATATGGCACAAGCTGCACGATAACCTCACCACACTCGTGCGACAGCTCGACGTCAATGACGAGGGTAAGGGCAACCGCCTGTATGATAGTGTGTTTGACCGTGCGCTCGAACTGACCGAGATGCTCGGAACCTGTAACGTGACACAGGACACACAGATGGAGGCCATGCGACAGAAACTCGAGCAGGCACTCTATGGTCTCAACCTCGAGCAGATCAAGAACTCACCCACGCTGCGTGAAGATACACGCAAGAACCTCAACGCTGCACTCGCAGCCCTACCAAGTCTGGATATGTAATGAGACTACGCGACATCATTGGAGACATCATCGGTGTGATCGCCATCTTCGGCGGCGGCTACGCCTTCCTCATCATCGGCTACGGCCTCGGCTACTAACAACAGAGTTTAGGGAATCCCCTAAAAACAAACGGAGACTACAATGACTAATCAAGCACATCAAATGTATGCACTGGGCCTCGACCAGATCACAGATGCAATCAAGGCGGTAGGCCACAAGCGCACCATACTGGTGCAGGGTGACATGGGCACAGGCAAATCATCCATACTCAAGACACTGGCAACTGAGATGCCCGACCACCTGCCATGTTACTTCGACTGCACAACCAAAGACCTCGGTGACATCACGATACCTAACATCGCCAAGCTAGATGACGGGACAGGCTATGTCACATACCTGACCAACGAGGAATTGGGTGTGCACAACAACCAACCGATTGCCCTGATGGTAGACGAGTTTGGTAAGGCTAACCCCGCCGTGAAGCTGGCCCTGCTACGTCTTATCCTCGAGCGTAAGATCGGCAGCTACACGCTGCACCCCGACAGTGTGATCTTCGCCACGACCAACAAAGGGTCAGAGGGTGTGGGTGATATGTTACCACCACATGCGCGTAACCGTATGACCGTGGTGCAGTCACGCAAACCCAACAACATCGAGTGGATCGAGTGGGGTATCAACAGCGGTATCGACCACAGTCTACTTGGCTGGTGTAAGGACAACCCACACCTGTTTGCATCCTTCGAGGACGTGAAAGACCCTGACGAGAACCCCTATATCTTCCACCCCAAACAGCAACGTGCGGCCTTTGTTACCCCTCGCTCGCTCGAGGCTGCGTCTGACATCCTACATGAACGTCACTTGTTTGATGACCAGACACTCACGGGTATGCTGATGGGCACTATCGGTGACCGTGGTGCGATGGACCTGATGGCCTTTGTGAAGCTGTCCGACCAGCTGCCTAGCTTGCAGTCTATCAAGGATGACCCGATGAACGCCAAGGTTCCCGAGAGTGCAGCTGCCGTGTGTATGGTGGTGTATCGCTCGCTCGCGGCAATGGAGTCTAACTGGCTCAATGCGTGGATGGACTACATGCCGAGGCTCGACCGTGAAGCGCAGGGTATGTTCGCCAATGGTGTGCGCGCCCCCAAGTATTCCAAGCAGTCTATGGTGATGACCAACAAGAAGTTCACGCAGTGGGCCATGGACAACAACTATATGTTCGCAGCGGATAAGAAGTGAGGAGATAACATGACTAAAACTTACTACGTGACAGTGGAAGGCATTGTAGCGCGGGAGTTCCGCGTCGATGCAGAGAACTCATATCAAGCAGGGGAATGGGCCAAAGCCGATTTCAAAAACGAACTGGGCACTGACGTGGCTCAAGTAATCAGAGTAAACAAGGAGAAGACCAATGACTAAGCAATGGGCAGAAAAAGAAGTAGTGACACTGGGTAAACTACGGCGCAGTGGCACGTCATACCGAACTATTGGTGAGATACTTGGGCGGTCCACCGCATCGTGCCGACAAAAAGCGTTCCATCTGGGTGTCGCTAAACCACATCGCAAAGAGCAGCCTGCGCAGGAACAACAAAGGAAAAGACCAATGGCTAAACGTAAGAATACCAAGTGGACCAAGGAACTGGATGCGGAACTGGTATCACTGAGAGAGCTGGGTGTGAAACCGCGTGACGTTGCTACCATCATGAAGCTACCGCGCTCTGTAATCTACAGCCGCAGTGCCACACTCGGTGTGACGAAGACCAGTGCGCAGCTCGAGATGGACCTGCAGGTAGCACCCGCTACCGAACCGACCAAACAGGTAGCACCCGCTACCAAAACAGAGTTTAGGGAATCCCCTAAAACACAAATCGACCAACCCAAACCAAAACCCACATGGTGGAAGCAGATGATGTGGTGGAGAAACTGATATGCTATCAATAGGTAAACAACTTACACCCGAGCAACGGCTATCCAAGGCCGTTGTTGACATCATGGGTAGAGCGCAAGCCCTGTCAGGTGTCATCATGATCGGTGATCGCACAGTAGAACACGATGAGGCCAAGGTTCCTACAGCCTGCACCAACGGACGTGACGAGATGTATGGTGCTGAGTTTATGGAACGGCTCAACGATGCTGAGTTGCGGTTCCTCGTCCTGCACGAGGTGTATCACAAGCTGTATCGTCATCTGACAACGTGGCGACACCTCTACAAAGAGAACCCACGCATGGCCAACGTAGCCTGTGACTATGTCATCAACGACAAGATCATGTCCGAGTATGGCAAAGATGGCTGGGCCAAGATGCCCGAGGGTGGGTGCTACGACCCCAAGTATTCTGGGTGGGACACCGCTCAAGTTTACAATGACCTCAAGCAGGATCAGGATGACGACGATGATGGCCAAGGTGACAGCCAACCCCAAGGGTTCGATGAGCATGACTGGGATGGTGCGCAGGAGATGAGCGCAGACGAGCAGCGTGAACTGGCCCGAGATATTGACGAGGCTGTGCGTCAAGGTGCGTTGATCGCAGGTAAGATGGGTAGCGGTGGTGATCGTAACCTCGACGAACTCATGCAGCCTCAAGTGGATTGGCGTGAGGTGTTGCGTGACTTCGTGCAGACAACCTGTGCTGGCACTGACTACTCTACATGGCGACGTCCAAGCAGACGGTATATAGGTGCGGGTGTCTACATGCCTTCGGGTATCAGCGAGCAGGTGGGTGAACTTGTGGTGGCTATCGACACATCAGGTTCCATCGGTGGACGTGAGCTGTCTGCGTTCCTGTCCGAGGTCAAGGCTGTGTGTGACACGGTGCACCCCGACAAGCTGCGCCTGTTATACTGGGACACCAAGGTCTGTCGTGACGAGGTGTATGAGGTTAACGACCAAGACGATCTGGTTAACTCTACCAAACCAGCAGGCGGTGGTGGCACATGTGTTGAGTGTGTCCCCGAGTATCTGCGTGAGCACAATATCAACCCGCAAGCCTGTATCGTCTTAACAGATGGCTACTTGTATGGCGGCTGGGGCCAGTGGGCTAACCCTGTGTTGTGGTGTGTGCTCGACAATGAACGTGCCAAGCCCGACGTGGGTACGGCTGTGCATATTAAATCAAGGGAGATGTGAGATGGGGTATTACAGTGAAGTTCACATCGCCGTGGCGTTTGCCAATGCGGACGACCTCAAGGAAGTTGTGGCGGTCTACACTATGGACCCACGAGTGCAGAAGCATAACCTGTTACAGGAGCAGTGGGACGTGCAAGAGGACAACATCCTGTATTATCACGCTGACTATGTGAAGTGGTATCCTAACTACGAAGAGGTGGAGGGTATCGAGCACATGCTGCATCTGGCTGATAAGTTCTATGAAGAGCGTGACATGGCTGTGGCCTATCGGTTCATCCGTCTCGGCGAAGAGAATACAGATACGGAGGATAGATACGAGCACGGAGGTGACGATGGCACCCTGATCAAGAAACTGTTAAACGGCATGTCAATAACCAGACAAGTGGAGATAGCACTATGAAGAAAGAGATTAACTGCCCCGAGTGTGATGGCACTGGCGACTGCGAATACGAACGTGCAGTGCCCATGTCAAACTCAAACCCCTATGGCTACCTCGAGGATTACTGGGCCGACTGCGAGAACTGCGGTGGAACTGGTATCATAGAGGCTAACACAGAAGACGACGAATGAACTTTAGGGAATCCCCTAAAAAACTAATGGAGACTAATCAATGGCACTAACATTCACAAACTTTGAATCATTCAAAGAAGTAGAGGCGGCGTACAACAACATCACACCCCTACGTGGTAGCACCAACGCTGGTAAGGACATCCGACCTATCGGTGATCGCAATCGTAAGTGGGAGCGTATCGTCAAGATCAGCCCCAACTGCTACGCGCTATCTGAGGGCTATCACTTCGGTGACGAACACTTCGGCCAGTGGTTTTATGGTGCGAACTTCACACCCACACTGAAAGGCATGGAGAAGTATGCACCCATCGTGTGGCGTAAGAAACGTGATGGCACAGAAGAAGTTACATTACGCAACGGGTTTGGTGAGAGTGCGCACATCGGACGGTATCAATTCCTATACCGCCATACACCCAAGGGTATGTGGTACCGCAATCGCAACAATAAACACTTCATCCAGAACGGGGCTACAGACCACTACCACTACATTGCCAAGACACGCACTGCGCCGAAACCCATGTACGACGCGATCATGAAAAACACGTCAACACATTACTGGCAGAAGCGCCACAAGAAGTGGGTTATGGCGCACGACGACAACTCCGCGGTTACGTTCCGTAAGAACGAGCACGGTGGCTGGGATCACGTCGAGGGCACAGGCAGAAACTTAGAAGAAGCCAAGAGACCAACAGTCAAGAAGGAACTCAAAGCCAAATACAAAGACGCAATCAAGTCGTTCTTCGAGTGGGGTATGACCATGTCACCACTGCTACCGCTGGAAGACCGCGGCTATCGGCACACTCACTGGCATGAGCTACAAGAGCATTTCGCAGTCAGACACAGCCCTGTGCGGGGACTGCCGAAACCCGTGGACCTGCGCAAAATCGTGTCGGACGAGGACCACCCAATGCGCCTGTCACTGTGGGTTCTGTTTGCCGGTGACTGCACTGAAAGTGAGTGGGTTAAAAATCGCAAGTTTTACTGCAAGACCGTCGAGACTAAGGAAGACCTGCAACGTGTGCGCTCACGCTACAACACGTTCATCAACAAAAAACTAGCCTTCATGACTAAGTAACCAAAGGATCAAATCATGCCATACGAACATACCCCTGTAGCAGGACTACATATAGCTACCCGCACGCAACCATACCAACTAGAGGAGTTTGCCCAAGCCCTACGCCGAACCAACCGAAAGCTGAAGACAGAGCCGAGAGATGATACCTCTATGTGGGTGTATGCCGACGACGAACTCATGACACGTGGGTGGATTGGACACGGCAACTTTGGGCGCGCACGGCACGGTCAAAACAAGTTTGTTGTATCTGCTCGAAGTATAACAAACTGCAAGTATGCAGATCACTCTGTGCAACATCATATGAAGATGTCTGTGAACATGGACCCAGTGTTGAAAGCTGCCAAAGGCCACCTGACCAAATACACCACGCATGAGGTGGAGAGGGTATACCGCCGCGCGGTTCGAGAGAAAGTCAACAACAAGCGTGACACTCTGAGAAGCCAAGAGCTTAGTGCGTTGTCCAGCACAGGGCTGTCGGTATACGGAACATCAAACGGAAAGATAATACAGGAGTTAAGACACCTAGTCATGTCGGGACACACGTTCGCTGACCCGCAGTTTGGGCAGGACGTACAGCTGTTGTTGGAGGCAAAGGAAGCCCTGAGTTGTCTACCTAACGTAGTGCCTATGGACTTTGTACACATCTACCCAACCCCATGGGAGACCCGTGCTGACATACTGGCTGTGCCTGACGCACTGTCAGCTTTTTACGGTGGCACACCCACACAACTTACATGGGTGGCTGAGGAACTGCCCGAGAGTGTCATGGGTAAGATCGCTGTCATGCAGATGTGTGAGGACGGGCAGTATGTCGACGGTGTTGGCTTGCGCGTAAACGAGAGCACGTTCTACCTACACAAAGAAAGTGATGATACATGGAAGTAACCGATGATAATACCTACCGCGTGTTGATACAGAACAATACCGAACACGTCGAGGTGATGTGTTTTGGTATGGATAGTGTTGACCCCGACGCGGAAGGTAGGTACAATTCTGTACACGACTTACCCATTTGGATTCAGACTAAGCTATCTATGTTAATGATGCTGGACGTACCGCCCCCTCTAAACGAGGTCAAAGGTGTGGGTAGCCGCATAGGTCCGTCACTCTACTGGGTATACAAATAGCTTTTAGGGAATCCCCTAAAAGTCACGCGGAACTGGTATCAAGGAGAGAGCCGATTACACCTGAAGCTAAAGTTAAAAAAGTTGTCGTCAAACACCTCAAAGACTTAGGTGCGTACTATTTCTACCCCGCTACAGGTGGATACGGAAAGAGTGGGGTTCCCGATATTGTCGGGTGCCACGCAGGTCTATTCTTTGGGTTCGAATGTAAGGCTGGCAAGAACACAGCCACGCCCTTGCAGGAGAAGAACCTAAGAGAGATCAAAGCAGCTGGTGGGTTAGACCTCATCGTAAACGAAGACAACATGCACGATGTATCAGACATCCTGACATCGTGGGCCAACATCAAACAAAGCTAAGGAAAATAAAATGGAAACTGTGAACGTATTTATCGAAACTCAACTGGACACCAAGACAAGTTTTGGGGTTCGCACCGACAACGGCGAGAGTGTGTTCCTCCCTGCACGACTGGTTAAGAAGCACGACATCGTAGAAGATGAGACCTACGCGCTGGTCGTCCTACCCAATGCAGGGTCCGACAGCAGTAACACCCCATGGAAAGCTATGGGTGTATCAATGACCAACACAACGACCACCCCTGCCGCTGAGGAAACACCCCGTGTAGAGGTAGCCAAGCTGGAAGACCGTATCATGGCGTTGTTTGGTTTGGAGGACAACCAATACCCGCACAGAGCATCTGAACTTGCCGAAGAGTTAGGCGAAGAAGACCTGCAGATGCAGATGACACTGACCCGTATGCACATGACGGGCGAGGTTGCCAAAGCACAGGTGTGGGCTAAGGGCAGTCAAGAGAAAGCATCTTTTGTGTTGTGGGCACCATCAACAGATTGGTTCACGATGTGATGGGGGACAAGGACAAACTAACACCCACCCTCGAAGCAGAGCTGCGGTTCCTACGTCAACAGGTGGATTTCTGGCAGCAGCAGTCGTCCAACAAGGACGCATCACCCTCTGCAAGCCAGCGGTACCACTACGCCAAGAATGACCTGACACAGTTTGTGAGCAACCGACGCAAGGAAGGATACAACATATGATCGCGTACCAGATGATCAGCAGCCTGTTGAACAGCCTCAACAACGAGACAGCCAACGCTCAGAAGTGGCAGTCCAAGGCGGCGCTGCAAGCAACTGAAATCAAGCGGCTCACTGACCAAGTCGAGCGCCTACGCAAAGACAAGATCAAACTGTTGGCAGACTTAAAGGAAGCCCTGAAGTAAGCGGTGACGACACATAGAAAAGCCCGCGCACCTTAATTGGTCGCGCGGGCTTTTTGCGTTCTGGTGGGCGGTCCTTTAGCGTGGTTGTTTTGAGGCGGCGTATGCAAGGCGGTTTTCGACGCCCTGAATTAGCCCCTCGTTAAGCATCGCAGCGGCTTTCTTGTGATCGCCGCCCATGACCAAAAGCAGAATGGCTGACACAGTGCCTTCAAGTGTCACCATGACTGCACCTCTGTCTGTAATCGGGTCTCGATCTGCGAGGATTTCTTTGGCGGCTGCGATTGTGCGCTTGGTGTCCCTTTGGGGATCGGTCATGCCAATGCCTCGTATGCTTCTTCGCGTGGGTCGTGTTCTTTCCAGTCAAGGGCGGATTTTTGATCATCTGGTACGCGATCATCAAGGCTAACTGAATGGTTTTTCCAATACTTTACGGAAGGGTTTGATGTGCGGAATATCGCGGATCTAACATGGCAATACATCTTTGCGTCTTCATAGGTCATGTGGCAACGGGTCCTTTTTATCTAATGAGCCAAACAGCAATTGCTGCCGCGACTAGTGCTGATGGAATTGCAACTGCAAGCATTGGAATAAATGCAGCCAATCCA
>Ga0206130_10001990_pt1 | contig 29164 bp, 54 predicted proteins | sample Helgoland_Spring_9_FD_148637 | JGI IMG/M metagenome (GOLD analysis project Ga0206130, IMG submission 148637) | Pelagic subsurface seawater microbial communities from Kabeltonne, Helgoland, North Sea - Helgoland_Spring_Bloom_20160512_1 | ecosystem: Environmental > Aquatic > Marine > Epipelagic ...
TTGTTTTAAATGTTCTATGCAAATATAAAACAAATAATTCAATAAAAAAAACTATTAACAAAAAACTTTAGTTTTAAACAAAAAAAACCACCCTTTTACAGAGTGGCTTAATTTGGTTATGACAACCATATTAAAACAAAAACAATACTTTACAAATATACGTTAGTTGTCTAGTTGTTTAATTAACATTTCATATTTTTCTATTAACATTTCTAAATCTGTGTTATCTAGCTTTACCGTTTTATTAGCTTCAATATGTAGTTCATCAGCTAAACCGTCATAGTAAGTGTTATCTAAATTACGAGCGAATTTAAACTGCTCACCATATCTAAAAACGTTACACCCCGCGCATTGTACCTGACAATTTACCTCGTGCCACCTTGTAGCGTAATGTTTACGGCTTTGAAAGTGTCCGTTTTGTAGTTTCTTCCAATGGTCTTGTTTACCACAAGTAAAGCATTCAGCTATATCATTATCGGCATACCTGCGTCTTATATATATACTAAAAACCTTATCTAACTTATCTACTAGTTTTTTGCGTTGTGTTCTTTTTGCCATTTTTGAATATTTCCCAGATGTCTTATCTATTTGTTTCTATATATGTTTTTTTATGCCTTTAAGGGCAACAAAAACTTTAGGCTAATTAATCAGCTTAACAAAAAATTCAAAGTTATATCTTTTATTTAGAATAAACAAGAAAAAAGTAATTTATTTTTTAAAATGCTTTGTAATCTTTTCAGCAGACCTCATTCCGAAATAACCACCATAAACCAAAAGTAGTAAAGAACTAAGTAAATCAATCCATTCAGGAGCTATTTTAAAGCCATCTAAAGAACTATCTAATATGATATACACAAATAGTGTAGCCGTTAAAAAAGCGAGCGTTAAGGGTCTGATATTACGTGTTAAATAACTGTCGGTATTGTTATCCGATACCCAACGTTTAGTGGTTTCTTGCATTTCTATTTTATCAAAGTTTAACTCCTCTAATAAAAGTTGTTTATCTGTTTCACTTAAAACGGTATCAGCTCCGATTTTATTTGCTAATAACTCCAAAGCTTCAATCCCTGTAACATTAGACGCTATTTTTAAAAGCTCTGGGGCTACTTCTTTACCTTGTTTTAATAACCAACGTAATGCGTCTCCTACTCTTGTAGTTCCGTTTTGTTCTTTGTATTTAGGCATAGTTCCAACGTGCTTTAGTTTTTCTAATATCGTAATGCGTAAAAGATTTGTACATTCCCAAACCGCCTTGTAATATTTCTCCAGTTAGAATAAGATCATCTAAATAATCGTAAGTATCTAAAACAGGATCAAGTCCATTAATGACAATATCAGCTGCTTTGCCCAGTAAGTGTTGAGAGTTTTCAGAGCCGCCAACCGATTTATTATGCGCTTGACATCGATAACCACTATTAATCGTTATAGGCATTGCAACGTTATCCCTAACATATTGTAATTGGTTTGCTAATTTAGTAACGTTAGCTAAAACATCATCAGGCATATCGCACCCACACTTGCAATCAAACTCACTTTTTTTAAAGTTTTTAGTCATTTTTTTTATAGGTTTCATATATCTTCTGTGCCGTATATCCTATTGATAGCAATAAAAGTATAATTTTTAAACTGTTTTCTATATGCGTGAAACTAACACCAAAAGTGATAGCATTTAAAATTCCTATTTTCAAATCTTGTACGGTCATTATATTTTGTTTTCTAAGTACGAAAGCCCAAAAGTATGCAAGCCTTCATTATCTAAATCAATCTCATAGGTTTTCCAACCGTATGGATTTTCTTCAATATCAACCCAAAGAACATCTAAACGATAAGCCCCATAAACAGGATCTTTTGTTATAACTCCGTTTTCAAATTCAGCATCCTCAATAATAACACTTCCTAAATGTGTAATAATGTGTTTATATGATGGGTATGTATTTCCTTCAAAATCAGTCTTGTGAGGCAATCCTTCAATTTTTGAAAAAGCCTGTTCTTTACTTTTAAATTCGTATTTTCCTACTTTCATTATATTGTTGTTAATTGGATTGCATCTGATTCAGGTATAACTTCATCAAAATATTGAATACCATTTACTTTGCCAAAAAAATTATTGGATTGATCCCCATAAGAAAAACTTATTCTATCCGTATTTAATGGTACTGCTCCGAGGTTTGTTATGGTTTGAATCAAAACTCCATTTATATATAATTTAAAAAAATCAATATCCCAAGTTGCTGCTATTTTAACAGGATTTAACCTATCATAACCACTTGCCAATATATCTGCTTCATTATTTCCATTCACTAATACCTTACCTCTTATTGTCATAGTTTGAGTCAATTGGTATAGTGAGCCAAATTGTATTTGCACCGCATCTTGGTTATCATCGGTTGAAACCGAAATAGTCCCTGTCGATGCCAAATCGTTAAATTCAACTTCCTGAAGATCGATAAAAAGACTTCCAGAAGGATTTCCTTCAAAAATAGGGTTTTCTGCATCATAACAAAATTCGTAACCTTGTGTTACTGCCGATCCATATGTAGCTATATAACTATGCGATAAAGCTTGTGGACTTAAATAACCATTATAAGGAATTATTTCAGCCATTGGAAGGGCTACCTGTATTATACTGCCAACGGTTGGAAAAGGTTGTATTTCAAAAGTACACACATTTAATCCCGATGTTAAAACAGTAAATTCTAATCTATACCACCCATTATCCGCTTTTATAACACGAGTTCGTTCTGGCGTCCAACCGCTTGCATCCTCAATTGTTAATAGTTCAGTATTATAATTAAATTCCATTGTTAATTTATTATAAAGATCTTTTAACCTTAGGTAAAGTTTATCATACCGAGACCCTCTACCTTCGTTTCTTTTAACGTAAACAGAAACAGTCGCGTAAGCTACGTTGTATCCATAACTCCCCCAGAATTGTTGTTTAAGCCCGAAATCCCCAGTTACTGTGTTGAGATTTGCAATACGAATCCCCTTGTTTTGATTTGTAGGGTCTTGGACTGCGGGAGTTATATAAACCCCTGTTGTTTGCCAAGTAGAAGGTAATCCGCTATTTATGTTATCACTATATAAAAGTCTGTTAGTTGCGGTGCGTTCTAACCACAAAACAGGACAAGTTTTTCTATCTTGCCAATCTAACCTCATATCTGTTGTTGGTTCTAATATCCCATCTTCTGGCGTTACATAAGCGGTTGTAGACGAGTTCCTTCCTGCTGAAAAATCAGCGTTTGGAGAAGCCGATGGAAGTATTGAATAAACTTTTTGAGCTTGTGGATATCCAAGCTTTTTATATGCGGCAGGAATCATTACAAATTTAGGATCTATCATAATTTTATCTTTCTGTTATTATTGAGGTACTAGCGCAGTACCACCATTGACCATTTGCCTGAAACCTTAATGTAACAGTTTCGCCTATATTAATAGGCACTTCTTGACCGAAATTAAATATTACTGATTCCCTTACATTTGTGGAATAAGGTTCAAATTTAGTTGATTTTAAAACTCCATTTACATAAACTTGTAATTGAGCTAAATATCCATTTGGGTTTTGTCTAGTTGAATAAGGCATTGAAGCCATCATAAACCTACTAAAATAACCATTGTAAGGAACTGCAATACCGCCATAAGCATAAGGAAAGGTGCTTGTTGCCCCTGTACTATAAAGGGTGTAAAAACCAGTTCCACTAATATAGTGCCTCCAATGTACGCTAAGCTTCTGGCTTGTGTGCCCCCTTTTTACGGCTTCCGAACTGGCTGCTGATGTTATTTTTGAAATCATTCCTTCCTGTATTTAAGCTTTATTTCGTCATAAAACCTTTTAGCATCTTCTTCATTTGCTTTCAGTCCTACATATTTTTTTAAACGCTTAACGTTTATGTCTTTTACTTTATATTTCATAAAACCCAACTGTTATAAACCGTGTCAGAATCTGGGCTTATATCTGAACCTGAATTGCTAGTGTATTCTGGAAACTTAGAGCTATTATCACAAAGGTAATCAACTAACCTAGTCGAATAATAACGAGCATACTCCCTAGCTTTACCGACTAAATAATCCACTTCTTCCTTAGAAACGTTTTCAGCTGTTTCGCTAGAATGTTTAAACACTCCTCCGTTCTTAATTTGATAAGTCGCGAATGGAATATAATTTACCTGAGCAAACCATATAAGGGTTGACTGTATATAATCGCTTACAAGGGCTAAATAGTCGCCTGTTAAAGTGTCGTTTGTAATGTCGTCACTTATTCGGTTGTATAAATCCGTCCCTAGTAGGTTTTTGATATCAATTTCTTGTCCGAGCTTGATGAATTGTATAAATTTGTCCGTATCCACCGATCCGTCTAAGATTGAATTTCTTACTAAGTCCGTTCGTGATATAAATAATGCTGTTGCCATTTAGTTTTTAAATTTCATTTTGTTCCAATATTCAGCGGTATAACCTTTATACTTCATATCGTTTGGTGCTACTGGTACTTTTTGGGCGTTTTTAGGTGCTTTAAAACCTTTGCTTTTAGCTTGACCACTTGTTATCTGGCTTTTTTTACCTTCTTTAATTTGATATGTTTTTCTAAACCATTTATGATTACATCTTGCACCTCCTTTATACAACCATATTGAATACGTATCAGAACCGCCTTTACCAAAACCGCTATTCACCGCCTTGTTTCCCATCGCTACGATGTCCTCTTTACGGTAAACCTTTTTAGCCCCTACCATTTTAGAACAAAACTTTCGACTATTTGCTCCCGCTTTTTCTGGTGCATAGCTATATCTTACTAAAAATTCAACACCTTTTTGGCTATCTTGTTTTGATGTGCCGTCTTGTTTACTTTCGGCGTTTGGTTTTGCCGTTCCTGTGCTTACAAAATTCCATATTTTAGATAATACAGATTGTTTAGGCTCGGTGTTTAAGTCTGTAATAACTTCGTCAAGTTCATCGTTCAACTCGTAATCAACCTCGCTTTCATCTACTAAATCATATTCAGCTAGTAGTTCATCTTCTGTTTGCCCTAAGTCGATTAATTCATCAGCTATATTGCTACCTAATTCATCTGGTAAATCTTCGCTTAATTTAACCCCTGTTTCTTCTTCTTTTGTTTCTGCGTCCTCAACGTTTTTTAAATCTGTAAATTCTAACGGTTGAAGCGTTTTAAAGTACAATTTAAGGCTCATTTGATTAAATGCTAATATACTATCAAAAGCATCTATTAAAAGCATCTGGAACGGTCTTATAACGGTGTTATCCATTAATGTACTTGCAGTCTTTAATTCTTCTGCATTGTTACCCAAACCGCTATTATCTTTAATACCTAAAAGCATAGGAGAAACAACTCTGTGTGATACCATTACTTTTTTAGAACTTTCATCAGAAAGAAATTGATACTGCATATGCGCTTCGCTTAATTGTATGGGCTCAATCGTTGCTGCACTTTCTGGATTGTCATTAAAAGCTAATATAAATTTGCCCGCATTACTTGAACCGCTAAACTTAGAGTATATACGGTTTTCTAAAGCTTGACGTTCTTCGGCGTTTGGTGTTCCATTGTTAAAGTTAATTAACATTGACGGAGCTAATCCGTTCAAGATATTGTTTAAATGGTAGTTACTTATCTCTTGCTCTAGTTCGGCATATTGTAAACCCCCTGCATAATCTGGACTTGAATAGTACTTATACCCTGCCCGATAAGGTTTAACGTAAATAATCTCTATATTTTCCTTGCTGCTTCCAAATGCAGGAATTCTAGTTGTTTGATTTACGTTCTTAACCTTTGACCAATCATCCGAATAATAATATCCTTCAATCTCTCCTTTTTTGTTGCATTTTTCAGCTCTTAAATTTTCAATTGGAATGTGTTCTACTTGTGCGATTGTTTTTCTATCCTTAGAATAAATGACTTGCATAGAACATTGACCCATTAATTTAAGGTCATAGCATAATTTACGAACCATATCTTTATGGAACAAAGAAATCATTTTAGCGTATTGTTCAGGCTTTTTATTTGAATTTAAAGCATCCAATCCACGACCATAAATCATTTCGCTAATACCGTTTATAATAGCGTTGTTTGTTGGGCTGCCATTGTAACGGTCAATTAAGTACTTAAAATAATTATTATCCGCACCATACGACACCCAATCTTTATTGGACTTCTCAACGATATCTGGCGTTGTGTAGGTACTTAAATTTACTATTCTTAAATCATTCATATTTATATTATTATAAATTCGTTGTCCGAACTTTCTTCACTTATATACTGATCCTTATTTACACTATAATATTCATCATTGTTTTGATTGATGGCTTGATCGGTGCAAAAAATTATGTCTTTATAAATTACGTTTGTTGAATAAACAACTTCCAACGTATAAAAATCGCTTTCAGTTAAAGCCCCAAAAACCGCATCGAATGAAATGTAATTCCCATCAATAAGAGAAGTAGCATCAACTGTAATGGTTTTATTTGTGCTTTCGCTAGTTAATTTTAGGTTCAATGTACCTATATAAAATTCTCTTGGAATTATTTTAAAGGTTTTATTTCCGCTTGTGCTTATTAACTTCATATTAATATATAAATAAAAAACAAATATTTTGTATTGTGTAGGTATAAAAAAAGGGCTATCCGTTAAGATAACCCTAATTTATAAGCAAAAGTACTATTTAAGCCGTTGGGTCAATTTGAACCGCTGAAGCATCAGCAGTAATAACCGCAGGCGTCACAAAGAAAGGCGGTGAAGTTTCTTGTGCGTTAACCGTTAAAGTATAGCCTGTTAAATCTGACATTCCAGCTCCCGTTACGATTGTTCCACCGTTTACATCGCCACCATTTTCAAGACCTACTAAAAAGAAATTACCGTTATAATCTTCAACGGCAACGTGTGGACGTGCGTGTGCGATTAATTTTAATTCTTCTTGTGTAGCTTTATCTTGAAAAGTTAAAGTCATATTAAGTGTAGTATCGTAAAAAGTCGTTCCGTTTTCTCGGCTTGATGTGATAGCAGTTTCCATTGAACTGTTACCTTTTACGTCAAACTGAAACCACGTTGGTGTCCCTGCTACGGCAGTTATTTCGCCTGCCACGATTGTTGCGTCTCCTAAAGTTCCGTAATCTGCAAAGTAAATGGTTTTAATCCCACCGACCGCTGATTTACAAGGTACTTTACGACCGCTTGTAATTAAACATCCCATATTTTTAAATTTTTTTAAATAAAAAAGGGTAGGCAGAACCCACCCCTTTAAATTTGATTAGTTAATTAATTATACTGTCGTTCTTAAAACGATATCAGTTACTTGTGCATACTGAACTGCTGCCGTGAATCTCATTACAACACGTACATTTTGTGAACCGTCATTTTCAGCCATATCAATCACGCGTACTTCGTTTAAATCTGAAGTTAAGCCTGTTCCAAAGAATAAATTTGATTTTTCAGCTGCAATGATCGTTCCTGCATTTGCTCCTCTCGCTGCTACAACTGGAATACCATCAAAGAATAAAGAACCTAATGATTGGTTATTTCCTTTGTTTTCGTATCCGTTTGCACCTACACCACCAGATTGGAATCCTCCAAGTGCTCTCGTGTAAGCTCTTACAACGTCAGATGCTGCATAGATAATTAAATCTTCAGAACCATAAACGGCAGTAGGAATTGCGTCAGTTACCGCACCTAAGAACCCAATTACATTATCAGCATCTACGGCTGCTCCTGTTAATTCTTGAGTTGCAGGCAAATCGCCATCGGCAGCTAATAGAGTTTCAAACCCATCAAACTGTCCGCTTGTTGCAGTTGTTCCAGACCAGATATTTTTTTCAGTTCTATCGGCTACTTTAGAAGCAACGTGAGCTAATACGAAATCAGAAAAGTTTGGTGCTAAACTATCAAAAGCACTAAAGCCCATTTGTTCAGCTTCCCAAGAATCGTGAAGTGTCTTTTTACAAATATCAAGATTTACTTGAAATTCTTTTGGTTCAAGAACTGCTTCTGTTAAAGTTAAAGTTCCCGCATCTGTTTGAAAGTCGCAAGTTGCATCTTTTACGATGTCATCAGTTGCTGCTTTTTGAATTACAGATTTGTACTTTACATTCGGCATTACCGTAATGTTACCTTTGTCTAATGTGTCCGCTGAAAGCAACGCTGCGGCAATATATTTGCCACTGAATTCCCCGGAATACGAGGTTGTTAATGATACACTCATTTTATTTAATTTTTAGTTGTTATTAATTATTTAATCTTGCCATTACTCGATCAATAGTTGTGTTTTTTCTATTAGGAGAAACACTAAATTTCGAGATGTTTTTATTACCTTCTGGATTTGATACGATTGGATCAGCACTTGGTTCTGCTAATTCTTTTTCAAGGCTTAATTCGTGCTTAGAAAGTTCCTCAGTTAAAAGGTTTCCAACTTCTTCGCTCAAATCTTCTTTTGGTTCTAGCATAGCTTTGATTTCTTCAACCAAAGACTTCACTTCTTCCAATTCTTCTTTAGTAGCATAAGTCACCTCTTCTTCAGCCGCTTCAACCTCAACTTCTTCTTCTTCGGTTTCTTCAACTTCTTCTTCAGCTTCTTCTTCTTTGATTTCAGATATAACCCCTTCTTCAACCACTACTAATAATTTACCGTCCTCTAATGAATACTCACCTATTGGTAAAGCTACTTTTTCATCTTCTGTAACGATAAACACTTCAACACCTGACTCAAAAGAATCGGCTTCAATTACCGTCCCATTGTCAAGTTTAGCTTGTTCTAGCTTAACCTCTTCGTTAAGATTTAAAACATTTTTGATTTGTTCAATCACTTTGTTTGATTTCATACTTATATATAATTTAGATTAATTTAATTTGTATTTTCGTTTAACTATCCTTTTTTCTGAATTATAAACCACTCGATTCCATCGCTCCAAACTTGGATTCCTTCATAAGGTTTATTAATCACATAAGCTGCATTGACGCCATCAAGTAATTCTGTTCCCGTTGGTGTTAAATTCACTCTTGTTGCAGTCGCAAACCCCCCATTTGAAATGAACCGCATCACCCTGTTTGGATGTTGTGCTGCCGTTGGTAGGTTTAAAGTCATCGTACCATTTGCACCATCCCAAGTCATTCGTATTAATTCTGCTTTCTCATATGTTTCATCCTGTAAGCTTATTGTTTGACCATCTGAAACGACTAAACTAACTGGAACTATGTAATTAACTATATTTTCAATCGTGCTCTGTTTGGTTGATCCATCTTGAACAACCGCTATAAGTTCCCCACCCTGTAAAGGTGTTGCTGTTGGTAAAGCACTAATCTTTGAATTTGCCATTATTTCTCTATTTTATAATTATCTTCTTGTAATAAAAAACCTCCGTTTTCTAAAAGTATAAAGTTTTCGTTTTTAGAAGTTTCGCCAATTCCTTGTGCTATAATGTCACCATTGCAACACTCAATTGAATAAGCGTCTCTATCCCTGCATAAGCAACCCCTACGACCCCCATTCGGGCTTGTTCTACTTGGCGTAAATAGTTTTGACCACCTATTCATTTTCTAATTGTTTAATTTTAGCTTCAGCCCAAGTCTTAGCTGATTTGCCACCCCATAATAAAAAAGAGATAGTCCCACAGGCTTCTGTATCTTTAGGATCATAATATGCTTCTGCTCTTGACAAATAGCTAAACATTCTTTTTATAGTTTCTTTGCTTATTGGTTTTCCTTGTGCTAATTGTTGAGCCCTCACTTTACCGACTTGTGTAGCGCATTTATTATTTACAGCCTCATTAAGTTTCAACCCTCTTTTAGCGTTGTTACTTACTGAACTCGGATAATCAGAGTAGCTTTCTAACTCCATTTTCTTGCCACCTTTTAAACGTTTGTCGTTTTTAATGATGGCTTTAACTTGACTAAGTAAATATTCGGCTTCGGCTTCTTCAATAGCTGCAAGTTCGTCTTTTATTGCTGCATCGTTTGGGCGTTCCATTTCCATCTTATCCGCAAAATATCCTTCAATACTAAAACCTTTTACTTTACCAGTTTTCACAAACTCATTCCAGATTTTATCGTTGTTCACTTTAACACTACCAACCCAAGTTCCTAAAGGTAAATCCATCCCAAACTTTACGCTCTTATCGTGTACCTTATCTTCAACTATCCAACTTTCAACTAAACTTAAACCTTCCAATTCGTATTGGTGTTCTAGTGTTGAATTGTTTTGTTTGCTATTCATTAAGTACATTTGGGACGCTTTTAAGACAGTATCTTTCGAAAAATATATGTAGTATTCGTCCTCGCCGTTTCGTCTATAAATTGGCTTGTTTGGTATCAATAAAGCACCCATCAATATCCTACGTTCGCCATCAACTTCTGCAAGTTTAAATTCTTGGCTTTTTAACGCCACAAAATCTTCTTCAATAGCAGGCGATTCTACAACGCTTATTGCCTCAATCCCCAACTCGCTTTCTTCGTCTAATATCAATTCAACTATTCTCATAATAATATATAATCAAAGTTATTTATTTTTGTTTTTTAATCTATTGTTGAACCTTCCACAATATTGTTCTGTAAACTTTGAGCCGATGTAACGTCATTCGCTACAACGTAAGCCTGAACTGGTTGGTTTTCTTGACCTGCAACCGCATCAGCTAATTGATTAGTGTCACTTGCTCCAACTATATTAAAACTTGGTGGTTTAGGTGCTGCCGATGCTGCTGCTCCTGCCCCTCCACTAGCTCCACCGCCACCACCACCCTTTGGTACTTTGACGCTTTTTATTGCTTGTATTTGTTTAAAACCACCAACGACCGCTGCTCCTGCTGCTGCAAAACCTAATGCCGGGCCAACATAAGGGATAGAAGCTAACGATGCGTAAGAACTTTGTGCGCCTTGATAAGTGCTAATTAAAGCCTGCGATATTGCTAAGGCTTTTCCTGCTGCGGTTTCTTTTCCTGCAAGTTCAGCAAATGACCCCAAAGCATCGCCCACTTTTGCTAAATTATCTTCTTTTGTTTTGGCTTCTAAATTTGATACTTGTGTATTAGCATCCGATATAACTTTTTCTTGTTCAGCAATCGCTTTGTTATTCTCAATATTTGTTTGCCTAGATTGTTCCATAAAATCATCCAGAGCAATTTGAGCATCTATTTTAGCTTGTGTTTCCGCATTTGCACTTTCAACAATTAATTGAAGTCTTGCAGTTTCTTTTTCTGCATACAGTAAATCTATTTGCTTTAAAGCCTCCAGTTTAGCTAATTCATCATCTATTTGTTCCGCATTAAACCTTTGGCGTTCTATTGATAAATTGCTCTCGCTTTCTAATTTTGAATTTGTAAGTTCTATTAATTCCCTATCTAAAGCCAAGTCGTTTGCTTTCTGCTCAGAACGTAATCCCTCAACTTGTGCTAAAACACCTAAGCGATTTGCTAAGGCTTCCGTAACAGCTACTTGATTTTCAATAGAGTTATTTTTAGCGGCATCTGCTTGAGCTGAGGCTAATTGTGCATCAGCCGTCAAAAGCATTGCTTTCTCTTGACTTTCTAAAACCTCTAATAAATCGTCATTTGCTTTTTTACGATCTGTAATTGAGTTTCTTTCTTCGTCTCTAATTTGCCTAAGTTGTTCCGCCTGTCTATCGTATTTCTCAACTAATAAGCTTTGTCGTGCTGCTGCTAATTGTGCGTTATTGGCTAACTCAACGTTGTTCTTAGCTGCTTCTAAAGTTTCTTTTGCATAATTGCTAACTGTTTCAGCTACGCTTTCAAAACTATCATCAACCCCTGTGAACACATCAACGGTTTGTTTGCCTGCTTCTTTTATAGTATCAAATGCATCGCTAAATTCTCCCTTTACAAGTTGCCCAATTGCTTTGCCCGCCAATCCTAAAACCTCAACTAGCTGCTCAAACCTTACTACAACACCATTATAAATACTTTCTCCTAATCCTTTAATCGCTTCGGCAGGGTTTTCAAATATAGACTTAAAAGAATCAACAACTCCGCTTGTATTATCAGCTACAAAACTCACAAAGTCATTAAAGACAATACTAATCGCTTCAAATGTAGTGTTAAAGAAATCTGCAAACTTCTGATTTTGACTAAAAACTTCACCTAGTTTTGAAATTCCTGCTATTACCAAGCCAATCCCTGCTGCTTTCATTGCAGTACCAAGTCCCTTAAAACCTTTTGATGCTGATTCAGTTCCTTTTTCAACGTCAACCGTTGCAGAACCTAAATCAACTAAACCAGAATTAACCGCTTCAATTCCTTTGACTGCACCTTTAGTGTCGGCTTTTAAAGTAATTGTTTTTTCTATGACCATTTTATTTCTTGTTTAAGTGCTTTGTATCCTTCCTTAAAAGTGGTAGGTAATTTGTATTTGCCTTTTGCGATTCTAAGGTTTTCAGTCTCACCATTTGCATACTTTAAATTCTCAATTATTAATTTTATCATAACTTTTTTTAAATTAATGTTTGCGCTGCCACCATTGAAGGTGTTGACTCGTAAACCGTTCCCCCATCGTCATACACCTTTGATACTCGTATTTGATAAAAAGTATTTGCATTAAATGTTTTGCCAACTAAATTTCCTAAAACCGGCGACACCGCTTGACCAGTTGAAACGTTACCGATTGTCAGATAATCCGAATCGTCAACTCTCACATAATATTCTCCTGTTTCTTCAACACCACCATCAACCCCTGTGAAATCAATTGTTATTGATCCGTTTGTTATATTAGACACCCTAAGATCTTCAACTTGTGCAACGGTTGGATTTACATTCCTTTGACTGTCTTGTGAATTAATAGGTCTTTCTGTATAAAGTTCTAACTCTGATTTGTTAGTAAGTAAGTTGGTTTTTATTTTATTTAAAATATATGGTTTGTTGTTTATTACAAAAGTATCATTCATTTTATAAGTGTTTACAATTCCCAAAGGTAAATGTGCGGTCACTTTTAAGAGCCTACTTTGTTTATCAAATGCGGTTTGAACATAATTCAAATATCCTTCTGAAAATAAATTCTTTCCAGTACCTTGAACCGCTTGCAAATATTCATCGGCTTCAACACCAAAATTTAAAGATGTTCTATTAGAGAAATCCTGAAATGTGAATGGGGCTAATTGTGTTGGTCTATTGTATTGGTTTACAGATATTGCATTTGAACCGCTTTCATCAGTTATTTCTAATGGGTTATCAGCATCTTGAACCTGAACATAAAACAATAAAGGCTTTCCTATTGTTGGTTTAAAATCTTTATCTAACATTGCACCCTGACCAAACGAAGATAAAACTCCTGTATCTTCATTGTTTAATCTTTCGTACATCATTTTCTCAAAATCAACCTCAACTATGTAATCTCCGCCATCCCATTCAGCATTTCCATAACTTTCTTGTGAGAATTTATTCCCTTGTATATCATCAGAGTATTGAACTAAAAAGCTTTTTTTACTTTTATAATCAAATACCATATTCTTATATTGAAACAACCGCTCAACCGTTGCTGAACTCATATCAACATATTTTGTAATATCAAATAAATTATTCCCTGATTGCTGCCAATAAATAGGTGTTGATACTACAATATTATTTCCCTCTTTATAAACTACAAGATTAAATAGTTTAAATAAATTACTCAAGAAATCTATAATTTTCATTTTAGGCATCTGAGATGGTACTACGATACTATTATCAAGAGCTTTAACATCTGTTTCATATTCGCAAGAATCCCTAAAAACGAATTTCCAAATATAAAATTCATATCTATTAACTAATAAATTTTGTTGTATATTTAAAGTATTTTCAGACTCATATATAAACATTATATCCAACTCCTGAACCCCTAAAGCATCAAAATCAACTTCATATTTTAAGTTTGTTTTATCCCCTTGTTGACCATCAAACCGTATGAGTTCCGCATTGGTTTTATTGTTAAGTAATATTATATTGTAAGAAACATTCGGGTCTGAGACAGTAACATCTAAATAAAGGTCATACCTCTGTTTCCACCCATTTGCGCTTGTTGATTTTAATTTTCTTTGTTCTGTTCCTGAGATTTTATCCCAGTCTCTATCCTTGTTAAGCATCCCCGGACTTCGATAAAACCTATTGTATATTCTTTTAATTCCACCACCTTCTTCAGCATTACTCATATACCCTTTTTCCCTGTGAAGCCACAAATAAAGGCTTGAAAAGTTTTGACTATTAAAGAATCCGTTTTCAAACTTAAGTCTTGGATATTCTTCTGATATCGCTTCAATTATTCTCTGTACTTTTATAGCAGGCTTTAAATCTGTGAATTTAAGTCTATCCCCCGTGATGTTGTCTCTATAACCGTTATTAGTAAAACGCATATTTGCGCTATGATGAATATTTGGAAATATAACATCACTTCCACCACCGCCTCCTGTCTCATTATCAAATTTCCCCGCAACAGTATTTAAGTCATAATCAAAATCAAATTGTGTAAGGGTTTCTAAACTTGATAATTCATCCTCTCCTAATATTTCTTTTAACTCAACTGTTTCCCCATAAAATACAACCTTGTATGCGTGTGGTGAATTGTCTTTTAATGATACACTTTTAAATAGTATTTTTCCTTTTTTATAATCAACACCATTTAATTTAATTATCGCATCGGTTCTATATCTTGCATCAAAACTATTTTCAATATCTGAATTTTCGTAATGTCTAAATATTTTATTATTGTTTTTAGAAGCAGGCAAATTAAACTGCTGAGAAAATGGACTGAATATTTTCTTTATATCTCTAATGTTTAAAATACTATCAGTTATAGAGACGCTTTCATCTTCAAATAAATCAACCCGAATATAATCACTTGATATTGTGTAATCGTCAACACCATTTATAACATCAGCGTCTAGTTGTAAAGTAGTGTCATTTATTACTGAGGTGACCTTAGCCGATTGATTAACCGTTGTAGAAGTGAATATATCCCCTATCTTTACAGAAGCGTTAAACAACGCACTTGAATCAGTTATAGTCAATGCGCCTGTATTTGTACTTGTAGTAATACCGCTTATTCTGGTACTACCTTTCATATATAATTCAATTATTTGCATCTATCGGATATTATTAATTGTATCAAAAGCGAAACTTACATCAACTGTATAATTTATTAATTTGTCATTTAATTGTGTTTTATATTCGACACCGCTTGACTCAACATTAATTGGTAAAACTTGATTGTTTATAGTGATCCAAACATCTTCACTTAGTTGAACTTCTTTGAAAATATCGTTGTATATTTCTGGATAAAAACCTGTGTTTAAAGATAATTTTTCAGAACCGTTTTTAGTTAATACCTTTGCCTGATGGTTACTTACATTATAAGCCCCGTTTACAATTATATTCCTTTTAAATACTTCTTTTTTAGTTGACAATTTTTTGTTTGTTCTTTTAAAGAACCATAAATCTTGCAACGCCCCAAACCTATTCTCAAAGGTTAATTTCATTGGTTCATATTTACATTCCTCAATGTTTTTAATTTTAACAACTGTAACATCTCCTGATATAGAATTTATATAAACCGTATCTGCATCAAAATTGCTCCCATTTTCAAAAGAACTAATACAATAGCTACTTTGATATACACCTCCATCAGCTACAACACGGCTTTCAAGGTCTATAAAAGAAGCTCCATCACTTTGAATGTATTCAATTTGTTGATCTGATTCCACACTTGATGTAACATCGTGAGAATAAACAAGTTCGTTATCTTCGTAAAAAGAAACATTTTCAACAAGCTCTGTGTCAACTGGTATTTTAAGCGGTTCAGTTGGAGACTTTAAAATAGTTAAGTTTGATTGAAGCCACCCCAACTCTAAAGAAGGGTTTGCCCCATCTTGAAAATATCCATAACCATAAAACCCCCTATAACTTGACCAACTTGTGAAAGACTGAGCAACACCCCCAATATAGTTTCTAGTTCTATAATCAATCCAAACATTATTATTGTAATAATCGCCTGTAAAGTTTTGTTGAATAAAATCCTTTGCTATTTCTGAAATCTCAAAAGTACAGTTATCAGAAACGGCAGTTGAGGTTAATTGAAAAAATGATCCATTACTAGAAGTTCTATCAGTTGTCTGTGTACCCGTGTAAATCCATAACTCCATATCAACCGAGGTTAATCTAGTAGCGGTCAAGTTTACATAAAAAGGACTTCTTACATTAATTTTTGCCATAATTTATTTTTTTATCAAGTACAACGTATTTTAAATTCCCAACCAGAAAACCCTTGTTTTTCTAAAGGTGCATATACGTAAACTAAAATATCTCTATTTACGTGAAAGTCTATAATATTGCTTGATGGTTGTGTAATTGTTTCTAATGGTAATCCCCTTTCACTTAAATATGAATCTAGTTGTGACTGCCAAGTAGAAGGAGAACTTGATCTATATCCTGTATCTACCAAGGTAACCCCGCTTTGAACAACAACAAATTTAGTAGGTCTGTTATAAGCCTCAAAGTCTATGTATGATTCCCCTGCTTGATTTATTGAAATATTAAATACTTTTGGAAATGAAGGGTTTAAATCATCCCATTGATATACAACACCACAAACGCCATCTTCTACAACGGGGTTGCAAGTTGCAGGAAATTCTGGAACTGATTTTTTATTTGCTTCATCCCCCCAATTTGAATAACAATATATTTCGCCCCAGTTTATTTGATTTGCCATTTTATTTTTGTGTTAATTTTATTAAATCTTTTTCTAGTCCTATTGAATATGCTTGTAATAATTCATCTGGTAATCTTTTAAATGCTGCTTCAAATGGTTTGGTAAAAAACAAACTTGCCTTTGTCCCCTTTTGATATATGCTCCTAGCAATTAAAAATGCAGTACTTTTATAAGTTAAAAACTTGCCTGTCTTTTTATCTCTGAATTGTATTTTACGTCTTTTAACATAACCTTCCATTGCCTCGGTCAAACCACCTTTCCTTCCAGTTCCACTACCAAACCTAAAAGGACTATTAGGAGCTTTTGAACTTGACGATTTACCACGAACACCTTTATCTTTAAACTTACCGTAATCAGCCATTTCAAAGCTTAGGTTAGCTCCTTTTTTATTTACCGATACATTACCCTTTAAACTATTATAAAGCCCCTTAGTATCGTTATATGTACCATAATCAGGACTCCCTTTTGTTAAGTTGCTTCTTGATTGTTGAATAACGTATTTAGCGAACTTATTAAGTTCTTCTTGTAAGGCTTTATCTGCTAGCATATTTCAATGTCGTTGTTTACAAACACATCAAAAGTTGCCGTCCATCCTGCTACCTTATTTTCAAACCTATCAACAAACGGCTCTAAATTTGCATCACCAGTTAATTGGTATTTATCATTATATAAATCGCCACGCCTTAAAACTTGTACTAACTTATTTAAGACCGCTAGTTGTGTATTTAAAACGTCCTGCTCATTATTGTTTCCTATAAATATATCTGTGGTTGGTTCTTTACTTTCATCTACTATATCCATTGATAAAACAGAAATGTTAAACCTCAATACACTTTCTTGAGCCGCTACGGTGTTCACTATTAAATGCGACAAAGGAAATATTGATTGCTTCGATAAATCAACGTCGAACAAATCACCTTCTGTAACGGTGTTAACATTTACGTCCGCTAGTAATTGATCTTTGATTGCTTGGGTTAATAAATAAAAACCTCTTACTCCTGTTTTTGCCATTTAATTAAATTTACTTTTTATATTTCTTGACTCAATTTCGTTTTTCTCTTTTGTGTAGGTTAAGTATGTCAAACATTCGTGAACGTTTAATTTAGTGATATCTTCAAATCTTGTAATATCTCCGTCAGCGATTGCATAGATTGAATTGTACCATCCCCATTTGGAAGTGAACCCAGATATTGCGCTAAATTGTCCTCGTTCTGTTTGCTCGAAGAGTTCAGCATAGCTATCGACAAGTCCTTCCCTAAAGCGTAAAAAAAAACCATCGCACCAAAACAAGCGTCCAAGGGATAATCCTTAGCAGCTTCGTTTGAATCTGGATCGTAATCTTTTAGTGTATAACGTGCGCCTTGTTTTAAATCAATCGGTCTAAATAAAACATTCATCGCTCTGTGAAGGTTATCCGTGTCACCTATAAAGGTATCTAAATCCACATATTCACCAAAGCTTATATTTTCTAAGTCTGGTATAAAACCAAAGTCTTGACCACCTAACTGAAACCTATTTATCAACTGGTGTTCTACGTCAAACATTGTATTAATGACTTCGCAAATATCTTTGATGTCATTTGCTTTCATTGACCGAACAACCTCAATAGGCACTTTGCAGAATATCTCAACCATTTTCAAAAGAACATCGGATTCCTTTTTAGAATCTAATTTTGAAAACTCTTGGTACTGTCCTAATGTGATTTCGTTTAGGGTTGTTGGTATCTGTATTTTTACTTCCATACTAATATATAAACAAACCCTTAATATTTTAGAAAGTATTAAAACAAATAATCGGCAACAAAATTAATTTACTGCCAATTATTAGTTTGTTCTTAGTTATAACGACTGGCAAAAGCCAAATTTGTCAATTTCTTTTTCTGGTAATTTTTTTGATTCAAAGTTCCAATAGTATTCACAACCCGAATCCTTAATCGGGGATTCTATAAAATACGCTTGTCGAAAAGTATTTGGTTCAGCTTTGTACCTGTAACAAGTGTTTTTGCTTTTGCACCCCTTACCTTCACACATTGTAATATCTGCCATCTTGTTTGTTTTTATAGGCGTTAACCTATGTTATTGTTATTAATGAGTGTTTTTATTATTAATTAGTGTTGTTTTTGTCCCCTATAAAGGTATAGCTTTTTTTGGATTAACAAACATTTTAATTAACTTTTTTTCAATATCGTATAAATGTCGGTTATATATCGGTTGTATATGTAGTACAGTTTTGCGGTTGGATTGCATAATTGTATAGTTTTAACCTTACTTTGATACAAACAAATTATATATTTGCCTTTACTTTATGACACCGCATATTTGCCGAAGTTTGGTCTGCTCATTATTGAGTAAGTAGCATATCGCACCGCATCAATCAAGTGATTATTTTTATCAACGGGAGTGTTCGTTAGTTTTCCCGTTTTATCTGTAACCCATTTGTAATTCCTAAACTCCATTATCAAATTATCGTTAGAGCTTACTAAGTGTATTTTAAAACGTTTTAGTAAGTCAATCCCTGCATTAACCGAATCCCTTCCTTTTAAACTTGGTTGTATATTGTGACCCATCCTTCTGAGTTCATCTATTAAACGGGGTTCTGCTGCATCAAAATAAATCGGGTTACGTCCTACACCTTCCTGCTTAAAATGTGTACTTAAATCACTTGTGGTCATCATAGTCCTGTATAGGTGTTCTTTGATATATAAGTTGTGGTCTTTTTTATAAACGCTTACTAACGTGCTTGGGTCATTTGTATATCCTGCATCTGCACCAAACGAAACAAGTTCAGCATCAATTGGAATGTGTGGTACTTCAAAATAATTAAATATCGTTGCCTTACTTATTCCTTTTTCACCTAATCCATATATCTGCCAATACTGTTCGTCTGTTTCTTTTAGCCTTTCAATCTCTTTGATAATGCTAGGGTCAAGGAATGTATTGTCTAGGTATGTGGTTTTGTAAAATTCTACATCGTCCCTGTTTAATACCTTGTCATATATCCAATGGTATTCGTCCGATGGGTTATAGTCAATTACTATTTTTTCTGTGGTTCTGAACACTAGCTGTTGCCAATCTTCAAAGTCTAGCTCGTTACCTTCATTGATAAAAAGAAAATCCCTTTTACGCCCTCTAATCTTTTGTGGTTGGTCAACACTTATAAACTCAACTATGTTCCCATCTAGTGTATATTCGCTGTTTGACTTATTGTGGTGGGCTTCGTCATATTTGTTATGGGTCTTTAGTATATCAAAGAAATCACGCATTACAGACGACCGCACGGCAGGAAATGTTTTACGACAAATGGTTATCGTTTTACCTTTGTTCTTTTGACAGTAGTGGAATATAATATACATCAATATATTGAAAGTCTTACCAGACCTCGTACCACCTTGCTCAACAACTATCTTAGTCTTGCTGTCTAGTAGGTGTTCAAATACTACGTTTACATCTATATCCAATTATCTTCGAATGTTTATGTTAATCTCCTTATCGACTGTTGTGTCTTTAATCTCACGCTTAGTACCGTTTAGTCTGTGGGCTTCGTCTTCGTCTGCTATCAGTTTCATAAGGCAAACCTGCAAAGTTGCGTTCTCACTTTTATACCATTTATCCCTCATTGATATTTTCATATTAATTCGGTTATTTGATAGTTCGTCTTTTATAGTGTTACTTTCGTGTAATTTGTGGTCGTAAAATGTTTTCCTTACAAAAGGGGTATATGCAAATATATCATTTATAAATATAAGGTTGTGCGTTTTTATAGCTGCTAGGCTTTGGTCAATTAAATCTTGTGTTTCGTATGCCATAATTATAATATTAAAAAAGGATAGCTAGATAGTTATCCCTTAATAATATATAAACAAATGCGTTTTATTTTGCTTAGAACATTCTCAATTGCTGTTTGTGTTCTGTTAACCTACGCATTGCTGCATCGTAATACTCTTTATCAAGTTCACAAGCGGTTAAATCAAATCCTAAGTTATGACACGCTAATGCTATTGAGCCACTACCTAAATGTGTATCTAATATTTTATCTCCCTCTTTTGCGTAATTCATAAGACAAAACTCATATAAAGATACGTGTTTTTGTGTAGGGTGTATTCTATTTAATTGGTTTGGATTTTTTTTGTAAATCCTTGTACCACCTTTACGAACCCAAGCAAATTCAGCTTCTGCAAAATCTCTACCATACATTGTTTCTCCTTTATCCCAAATACAAAAGTATTGACTGCAAGGCAATTCAAAATAATTACCTCCCCAAATTATTTGATTTTTAGAAACTCTAAAAAGTTCTTCAAAATATTCTTTAGTTGGTACTGCATTATCCCAATTCTTTTCTTTATCTTTTTTATTTCTTTTTCTACCGCCCATTTCCATCTTTGTAATATCAATCCCATAAGGTGGGTCAACTATTGCAAGGTCAAAGTGGTTATCTTCATACCTTTTCATCAGTTCCATATTGTCTTCGTTTGTTATTAGCATAGTACAGGGTTTTTATATTTACTGTTTACTAGTGCGCCCTTAACTTCCTTTATTACTTTAGGCTTTACCCTATGCTTTAATGATGCGTTAAACGGGTCTAGGCGTGTTTGTTTAAACTCTTGTAGTGTTTCTATGTCCCATTCGCTTATAATGTCTGTAACGCTCTTAATACGGTTTAGTGTTTCGCTGTCTGTTGTACGGGTTATTTCTTTTTTAATTTTGGCTTTCTCTATGTCAAAAAATGGTTGTGATAAACCTAAGCCCAATTCATCTATGAGTTCATCGTGTTTGTCTTTATCCTCATACCCTATTGTGTCTATTGTATTAACGTGGAATAATACGTTGCAATGTTTTGTATTTATTTCATCGCCTATGGCTTTAAACGTTGCCCCTGTATCTCTAGCGAGTTTACAAAAGACTTTCTTTGCAAATACATATTTTCTTTTTCTTGAGCTGTTGTCTAAGTCTATTTTAAATTTTTCGCTTACTGCTTTTTTTAATATATTTAATCTCATTTTATTTTATTTTGTTTTAATATTTTTTTGGTTTTTTGTCCCAAATATTGGTTATAATTGGGTCATATTTACTTAGTAAGTCCCACGTTTCTGTCATTGTTTTATTGTATTCTTTTTCGTATGTAGGAAGTGGCGAACCGTTTTGGAGTTCAGCTAAATCTCGTAACAACCTAATCGCTTCTAAGGAATCCTCTTTTAAAATCATATTTTGTTATCTATGGTTTCTATTAAGTGCCTAAGCTCTGAGCGTTCGTAAGTGCCTACCTCAAGCCCATCAATCCATAAATTATAATAATCTTTTTTAACTGTGTCTTTTATTTTTATATCCATAATTAATCTAATTTTGTAAACTCTGCGGTTTGGTTTTTATTGTGTTCATCTTTGTTTGTAAAGTAACTATCTACTAATGCGTCAATCATTACCAGTTCATCAATAGAAGCCGTTTTAATCTTGTGTGTTAAGCTATCTATTTTATTTAATACATTGGTGCATATTTCAGGGTTATTACCGTAAACGGTATTAAACCCTTCTTGATATATTCCCTCCAATAATTTTGATGTTTTATTCACTTGCAGCTTTACGTTTTGTTTGAATCCTACGCTGCCTTTTAATTCATCGTTTGCTTCCAATAGTAATTGACTAATCAATACGCATTTTAAATAGTTTAAATGCCTTGGTGTGATTTGATCTTCCGGTTCATCGTGTATCCCCCTTACTTGTTCTTGGTGTTCTAGTTCTTTTTGTTCCATTTCTTTATAATATTCTATTTGTTTTTTTCTATCCATTGTTGTTGTTGTTCTCTCATATATTCTATTTCACGCCTCAGGTAGTCAGCAGCTTTTTCTAAGTCTTGCAGTTCCGTTCCTTTGTTTGGGGCTCTGGTTATGTATTTGATTATGTTACCTCTATTAAAGTTAAGATTGTAATCTTTAATAAAATCTATTACGTCATAACCTTTGCCGTTTTCGTAATGTAAATAAGTTGCTCTCATAGTTTTTCTTTTTATTTTAATTTATTTAATTCGTTTTGATATGCTTGTTTGTAATTTTTCATTTGTTCTCCATATAACTAGTTGTAGTGCACTATGCTTACCTATGTTTCTCGCAATTATATCTGTGTTCAGTATAGGCAATATGTGTAGCTTTATTTTCGCAACACATTTCATCGCATAACGTACCCTTCGGCACGACAACACTATGTATAGTTAATGCTTTAGTAAGTGCTTTATCTGCAAGTTTGTAAACTTCTGTGCTTCTTGCTAACTGTACTGTTTGCATTTGATGTTCTTTAATTTCTTCAAGGTATTTTATAATTTCTTCCATATCTATTAATTTATTTTATTAATTCACGCACTAACCATACACAATTCAGATATACTCCTATAAACAGGGTGTTTGTTCTCCATATAACTAGTTGTGTGTAATTATGCGCCTTCAAACATTTCACACCAACAAGTTAAGCTACAACAAGGGTCGTATGCACTTTCTACTGGCTTTCCGCAGTCGCATAACTGTTCGCTTTGCCCTACAACATCACCTAACCGTAATTGCTCTAATCCGTTCAAAGCATTGTCCTTCATTTCACGGCTTCTTGATGATCGTAGTTTTCTTTTAAATGATCTTCTAAGTCTTTGTGATTGTTTGCTATAAGCACTATATCACTTCCAAAATCGTTTTTTAATGTGAATACTAATTTGTTCATAATTTCATTATTTTTTTGTTTTTTAAGATACTGCAATATAAAACCTTTTTTATTTATAAACTAATTAATTAACGTTTTTTTTAATCTGTCCTTAATTTTAATAAATTCCAACATTCTATATATTTCTGTTTGGCTTTCCCCCTGTATTCTTCCCTGAATAATTCGTACATTCTTTTTGTGTACTTATATTTAGAATCGCACCCTGCAAACCATTTTCCTGCAAATACTCTTCCTTTGCCTTTAAAGTATTGTACATTATCAGCTCCATCCCCTATTATCATTTGCTCATAAAAATTAAACAACGCTTCTTGTTCTGAAATATCTAAAACAACTTTATGTTTATAGTGGTAATTATACATCAAACAAGGAAACTGTTTGTAATCTTTATCAATGCTCACTATCATTACGTTGTCCCTCCCTATCTCATTTGATAACTCAAACCAATATCTTGCAACCATATCATCTGTCTCAACACCATAACCCCAAACGCTTTCGTATTGGTCTTTTACATAATCGTGCATTTCGTTTAATAATGGCGGTAAGTCCGTTGCTTTCCTATTTGCTTTATATGTATTTGTAATGAGCTTTCTAAAGTTTCCCTTGCTACCGCTAAACGTTATTACTTTGTCGACTGAATACATATCTTCTAACTTATTTACGATACTCATAAACTGTTGGTCGAACTTTGCCTTGCAATCATTTATATTCGTGTAATACCTTTCGTCTGTGGCGTATTCCCTTTTTTTGTAACACGCTGCAAATATTAAACTATCTGCGTCTATTAATAAAATCATTCTATATCTGCGTTAAAACATTCAGTTGAACAATAATAGTTGCCTTGTGTTTCTGTTGAACAACAGGCGCAAAATGTTTGTTCGTCTGGTTCATCTATATAACTATCTAACCAATTCATAATTCTTGTGTATTAATTTGTTCTTTTAATGTTTCTATTTCTTTTTGAAGCGATTGGATTGCTTCGTTCTTACCTTGTCTAATTAAACCGATGCGTTTTGTTAGTACGCTATTTTCTATATTTAATTGATTAACGTATTGACCAATCTCATTAAGACCTTTTATGTAATTCTTTAAATCTTTATTTGCAGGCTTGGACTTTGCCCATTCCATTGTTTTGTCGGCTATCCAGTTAAACCAAAGATTATAAGATTGTTTTTGAAGTAACGTCATTATCTTGCTCCGTATATGTAACCCGATACAAAAGCTACAAAAATTAAAAATCCAATTAAAATATTAAAATTTCGTTTTTTGTTTTCTTCTATTAAAGCGTTTAAATCCTCTAATTCTTTAGGTGTATATACTTCAATATAGTTTCCTTTAGTTTCAATGTGTAGTCCTGTTTTTGTCTTTTTCATAGTGTTTTGTTTTAAAGGGGGTTTTTACACCCCCTGTTTATTTTTAGTTTATTTTATTAAATTTCCGTTTTCATCGATAAAATAAGGTATATACATTTCTGTATTTAAGATTAAATCAATTCTTAAAAGCCTGTTCTCAATAGTTCTTTTAATCTCGCAAAATTCATTTCTTAGTAAAGTTGTCATAATGTTTGTTTTTATTTTTTGATAATTTCTTCAATTGTTTCATCTAAGTCTCTAATCATTGCGTAGTTGATTCCGCTTGGGTGCTTCTTGTGTAATTTCATTAAGTCTTTTCTTAAATTTGAAAGTTTGATTAGTTGTTCGTTTGTAATTTTCATAATAATTTATTTTAAAGTTTGTTTGCTTGCCCTTATTGACACTACAAATATACAACTAAATAATCTTTATAAACAAATTAATTAACTATTTTTTTTAATTATTTTTTCTTTTATATCAAAATAACTATCCCAGACCCCTGTTTTATTTTCTTCATTTAAGTTAATTATTGCAGCGTCTTTTTCTTCTAACAGATAACAAGGCTTTAAAACTTTCTTTTTTGTCCATAGCGTTGTATCAGGACAATAAATATCTTTAGTCTTTAATTCTTTTAAATTATTGAGCCAAAACATATAATTTCCTTTCGGGTCATTCACTAAGTAAAGAGCAACTTTCCCAGTTTCAATCAATTTATCGTGCTTAAATTTTTCTAATATTTTAGTGTCATAGTAAGTATTTCTGAATTTCATTTCTATAACGCACTCTTGACCCTTTGGCGTTGTGCCTGTGGCGTCCCAAGATTCACTCCCTTTGCCTGTGTGGGTTAAGTTCCATCCATCAAGGTTTAAAAGTGTTACAACCGCCTTTTCCCAATTATGTATTTTTTCAATCATTTAATCTTATTATATATGTTATCAATATCTTTTATCCACATTACCAAAGTCTTTGGTTTGCAGCTACAAGGCTCATAGTAAGGATGGTTTAAGTAACGAGCGTGAAGAGTACATAAAATCTTATACTGTTCCTTAGTTAGTTTACTTGTGACGTTTGCTTTGAAGTCAACCCAAGCATCTTGATCTTCTATTCTCATAATTCAATATCTATATCATTCCACGCTTTGCGCCGTTCATTACATCCACAATCTTTTCCTGTTAATAAACTCCATTTTTCTACTAGCCAATGAATACCAGTATAATAAGTGAAATTGTAAAATAAGTCTCCTAGTCTCATAAATTTTTTTTTATATGTTTTTTTGCGTTTACGTATGTATTGTATAGTGAATAATAGCTTATCTTTGTGTTCCTGCTTAGTTCGGCAACGCTCACACCCTTTGCAACGATCTCAAATATCTTTTTGTCATACCAATACATATCATTTAATATGCTGTCTATATGGTCACGCTGCTTTGCCCATTCAACTTCATCAATACCGCTTTCTTGTATTTCTTTAAGTTCGTTTATATCTTCTAAATAAACTTTCTTTTGTCTTAAACTAGCTTTGTATAAATTCGTGTAAATTCCCCTTAAAACTTTATAACAATAATAGTGATTTATTTCATCATTATAGTATAGGTCTAAACCTTTTTTCACATCAGCATCAAGTTGTATGTACATTTCCATTACAACGTCCTCACTCATTGAGGGGTTGCAGCCGAAACTCTTTACGATATTATTCCAATCGTTATGTTTTTTATATGCGAGTTCAAGAATTTTCATTTATTTTTTTTAATTAAAAAGGTGCTTTTATTTGTTCGTTTGGTTTGTTTGGTGTTAATGTTCTGGGTACAAAGTATTCTAATGGGTCGTATATCTCACCAACCACAAAAGGCAGCCCAAACTCGTTGATACTAAAGCTGAACGTTTCAAAAGCGTAACCCCTAGAACGTTTGCAGCTTACTGTAATCCATTCCTTATTGACTGTATTTATTTCAAGTTGTATTTGGTTTTCTGTCTTTTTTTCTAAGAAACTACCCAAGTGTCCAGTTGGCTTATCGCTCCCGAAATTACTATGAATGACAGTTACTATATGACAATCATATTTTGCAGATAGTTGCATTATTTTTTGAACACATAGATTTGATTCTTCAAGATTATTGACGTCACTAACTAGATCAGCAATTCCATCAATTACAACCATACCATTTTTACCTTTGTTTTGTTCCAAACAATGCTCTATAAATTGTAATCGTTCTTTATATCCAATAGTTCTAAGAGCGTATGTGTGATAACAACCCACATCTTTAGTGTTTGCCATATCCTGAACCCTTCTAAACACCCTTTGAGCGTGCCACGAACCCTGCTCCGTATCAAAGTGCATTAAACACCGCCCTTCACGATGTCCTTTAATTTTACCGCCAAAGTTATTTCCACCACTTAAATAAACCGATGCTAATAAACTAACAAAGAAGGTCTTTTTTGATTTTGGGGGAGCTTGTACAAAGCTAAAATTTCCATAAGTTCCAATTGGAATCGGCATTGTGATATCACCGCCTTTGGCTTGTATGGTTTTTTCACCTAAACTTAAAGCCGTTGGGGGGTATTCCATTACATCTTCAGTATCAATAGCGCATTCTTCTGCTATTAATTCCATCAGCATATTATGGGTTGTTTGTTCTTCTGTTATTTTTTCCATTTTGTATGTTTTGTTAATGTAAGGTAATAAAAAAGGCGGTTATTACACCGCCCTAGTTAGTTAAAATGGTAAGTCGACAATTTCAGCTTCTTGAACTACTTCTTTGGCTTCTTCACGTTCAGCCTTTACAATATTTCCATCTGTCCAAACCACTTTACCGTTTCCAATGTATTCTTTGGATTTTTTCGCCTCACGTTCTTCTTGTGTTTGGCTCACTGTTATAGAAGTGTTATTCCCGTAACGTGTTTCGTCATTTACTGACATTGTAAGGTTTACATAAACCGCACCATCTTTTCCTGCGATAAATTTCTCTTTTGGTAATTTGTCCACCCTTAGTGAATAATTGATAATTGCACCCATAATTTAATTTAATTTAATTGTTATTGATTTCTTTTAATTGTTTTTTATTCATTTTTACATTGTCCGCTAAATGTGAAATAAATTCAGCTTCGTAATCTTGAAAGTCATCGCTTCTATATAACTTTGCAGCGATTGATATTAGTAATTCGTACTCGTGACATTTTAATCTCATAGTTTTTATTTTAATTGTTTACAGCAAATATACAAATAAATGTTTAATTAATTGCTTTTTTTAATTTATTTTTTAAAAGAATCTGATTCATCCTCACCAAAAACGCCTAGCTCATAAAATCCTGTTAGTTTTAAAACCGCTCGGCTCATTGCTCTTTTCTCTGCCATTTCTGCTACGTACCAACTATTTGTTGAACCGTCTTTATGTGTAGCACCTTTTAAGGCACTTCCAAAGGTTTCAATTTTATAATCAACTCCTTTTGTCGCAATCGCTTTAAATACTGCAAAATTTGTAGTACATTGAATTACCTCATAATTAATTTTAATTTGTGCAACAGCTTGTATCTTATCAATCCCTTGGCGTGTGATAATTGTGTAGTGTTGGTGTTTAAAAAAATCTTCTTTTGATAAATTATATTTATTGTATAATTCTACTAATTTTTCTTTGTTCATATTATTTGTTTTTGTTATTAATTTCGTTTTGTGATTCTAAAAATTCAACTCTTTTTTCTAGTGCTTTAATTCTAGCGTTTAAATAATCAATTGTATCGGTTGAAGCTGCCCTGTTTACGTCTTCTGAATAAGTCATATTAAAGCTCATTAAATAATTCGTATGGACTTTCGGTTGTTTCTAGTAAGAATCTTAAATCACTTACAACTCCATAGGGTAAATCTTTAACATAAGAATATTCTTCTAAGCTATCAGTTATAAATCCAACTAATGCAGGAAATCTAAAATTTATTAAATCTAATCTTGTTTTGTACTCTGGTTTTAATCTTTGTAATAAATTCATAATGTATTGTTTTAAATGTTCTATGCAAATATAAAACAAATAATTCAATAAAAAAAACTATTAACAAAAAACTTTAGTTTTAAACAAAAAAAACCACCCTTTTACAGAGTGGCTTAATTTGGTTATGACAACCTATTAAAAACAAAAACAATACCCTACAAATATACGTTAAGTATCTAGTTCTTTAATTAACAATTGATATTTATCTATTAACATTTCTAAATCAGTATTATCTAGTTTGACGGTCTTATTAGCCTCAATATGTAATTCATCAGCTAAACCATCATAATAATTTTTGTCTAAATTACGAGCAAATTTAAACTGCTCTCCATACCTAAAAACATTGCACCCCGAACATTGTACCTGACAATTTACCTCGTGCCACCTTGTAGCGTAATGTTTACGGCTTTGAAAGTGTCCGTTTTGTAGTTTCTTCCAATGGTCTTGTTTACCACAAGTAAAG
>Ga0206130_10001993_pt1 | contig 29133 bp, 33 predicted proteins | sample Helgoland_Spring_9_FD_148637 | JGI IMG/M metagenome (GOLD analysis project Ga0206130, IMG submission 148637) | Pelagic subsurface seawater microbial communities from Kabeltonne, Helgoland, North Sea - Helgoland_Spring_Bloom_20160512_1 | ecosystem: Environmental > Aquatic > Marine > Epipelagic ...
AAGCGTCACACGTTAAAAATATGATATTTTTTGGATGGTCTCCTTGTTGCGGTTGATGCCAATTGTCTATATGATCAATTGGATAACTAACGCGACCGTTTTGCGTCTTAGACACATTGTCGTAATTGGGTGTATGATCTTTATTTTGATATACATTTTCGAGAAGGGCATTGGTTTTTATAGCTTTGTAAATATCTGGTTCATTTTCTTCCGATAAATTAATTGTCTTCGCATAACACCCGCCTTCAAAGTTGAAAATACCATCTTCATCCCAACCATGTTCATCATCGCCTATTAAATTTCTTTGAGGATCAGCTGACAATGTTGTTTTCCCAGTTCCACTTAATCCGAAAAAAAGAGCGGTATCTCCATCCTTTCCAACATTCGCCGAACAATGCATTGACATAATATCCTCAAGAGGCAACCAATAATTCATTAAACTAAAAATACCTTTTTTATTTTCTCCACCATACCAAGTTCCTAAAATAACGGCTACCTTCTTCTCTAAATTAAAAGCAATAGCAACCTCCGAATTAAGTCCATGTTTTTCCCATTCATCATTCGCTACCGAACAAGCATTAATAATAGTAAAATCTGGTTGAAAATCTGAAATTTCTGATTTATTTTGGGGCTTAATAAACATATTTGAAACAAAATGCTGCTGCCATGCTAATTCATGTACAAATCGAACCTTTTTTTGACTTTGTAAACTAGCACCACAATATCCATCAAAAACGTAACACTCTTCTAAACTATTAAAGTGGTTTACCGATTTATCATATAGGTCGTCAAATATTTCCGAGCTAATAGGTTTGTTTACGTTTCCCCACCAGATATTAGAATTTGATTCGGAGTCGATTTGTTTAACAATCCATTTATCTTTTGGCGATCTTCCAGTAAATTTTCCAGTATCAATAGCAAAAGTATCACCATATTTACATTTCATTAGCGTGCCTTCTTTATTTTTTTGTTCATGTTCGAGTAATTCAGGATAAGAAAGATTATGGTGTATTACTTTTGGGTTATTTATTCCCAAACTATTTAGTTTTAACTGGTCACACGCAGAACTAAGAAAACGCGGTTTAAAAAAGCTAGAAGATAATTTAGAGTATATTTTTTTAGAGAACATTATATACAATTATTATATATACTTTTCTTAAATTTATTTATTAAATTTATTTATTAAATTTATTTATTAAATTATTCGAAACAAGGCAATGGTTCGCTCGGGCTTCTTCCCGTTGAACGTTGCCCGTGAATAACAGTCCATTTGCCATCAACTTTGTTAAGAACGCTTGTCAAAACAGCAATATCATCGTTTTTAGTTCCCTTATAATTAAATTTTCCGTGAGTCGTATAAACTACGTAAGCCATATTTCCGTGAATTTCCATTTTGTTTATACTTACAAGATCATTGGACTCCACGTTTACATCTGGGTTATTCATCATAGAGTTCCATTGATCCATACTGAGTGGGTTTCCTGTTGGTCGAATAAAAAGACATTCTTTTGACATATGATTCATGCCGACTTTATGATCTTTATTACACATATCTCGGATGACCTCTTTAACTTGCTCTTCGTCGGTTTTCATTATCATTTGTTTTATTGGATTAATATCTGGAGGACTACTCATTAATGGTGTTAATAAATCAAAAGTCCCATCTTCGTGTCGATGTTTAATATAACTTTCTTGAGTTTCTTTACTCTCCCAATCTTGCCAAATAATAACTTTATTTGGATTTTCCCTAGATTCAAACATTTCTAATGATTTACAACCGGACCAGTTTCTAGTAACAGTAAGTCCGTTTTCACCATTACACCAATCAATAAACGTGTTTTTACTTTGTTGGTCTTTTAAAGAAAATACAGCGCAAATACGATAACTTAAATTAGACATTTATAACACCCATTATTATTAATTATTTAAATTGTTTTAGATAATTAATTTAATATTTTTTTTAAATTTAGTTAAGATTTTTTAGTTAAAGATTTTTTAATTGAGTTCTAGTTGCGTTATTGAATGTGTTTTGTCCTAAATTATGAGTATTTGGATTAAATGTTTCAAATTGATGTTCCGAAAATAATAACGTTGATGACATATTAACAGGTCGATTTGTTTGTGTTAAATACGAAGCGTTAAATAAATCGCTATTTGTACCGGGTATAAATTTACTTTGTGTATTTTTTTGTAAAGGGAAAATAATATCACGCAAAACAGATTCAGTATCCACGTTGCTTTGATATCCTTCAAAAGGCAATGAAGATCCGGGGGCAAAATTATTTCGTGTATTAAATGTTTGAAATTTAGTACAAGGGGTATTTGTTGGTTTTCGATAATCCGCTGTTGGCATGTGTATAAAACGTGTCGGAACGGGACGAGGATTATATGAAATATTTAACTGTGTTGATGGTATATTTCTTTCATACATTTTTTTACTTAGTTCAGATGTTCTTTCATTATGGCATAAAAAGGCTCCTTTTACAACTCCTTCCATTTATATACATATATGATAAAATTAAAATACCTAAAGATTTTACGATTTTATTTATTTATATCGAATAATATGTGTGGTATTTTCGCAATCGTTAATAAAAATACGTCAGTTGAAGAAAACAAACTATATGGCATGAAAGAGGGAAAAAAATTTGGTGATGATGAATATCATGACATAATAAATGATAGTTTCATGTTGGGGACAAATAGAGGGCCCGAAAGCCAAACATTATTAAAGATTGATAATAATTATTTGGGGTTTCATCGTCTAGCCATTAATGGGTATGGTAATAAAAGTTCTGAACAACCAATAAAAAAACATAATTGTACTTTGATATGTAATGGTGAAATTTATAATTGGAAACATTTAGAGAAAATTTCTAAAACAAAGTGTACAACCGGTTCTGACTGTGAGATTATTTTAAATTTATATAAAAAATACGGCATTGAGCAAACTCTTCAAATGTTAGATGGGGTGTTTGCTTTTGTCATTTACGATCATGATAAAAATGATATTATTGTTGGAAGGGATACATTTGGCGTAAGGCCCTTATTTATGTGTTATAAACAAAGCAATGAACGGGTGTTAAATAATTCTTTTAATCAAAAAAGTAACATTTATTTTGCTTCTGAATTTAAACAACTGGTTAAGATTTGCGAATACCAAGAAAATTTAGATTTCAAAAAAAATTCAAGCGATATTGAATTTGTTAAAACACAGTTCCCCCCAGGACATTATCTCTCATTTTCGCTTGACGAGGATATAACTGAAATCAAAACAAAATGCTTTTCAAAATGTAATAGCTTTCCCACTTCAAGTTCAACAAATTATAAAGAAATGATTAGAGATTCACTTATTCAAGCTGTTACTAAACGGGTGGAAAATACAGATAGAGAGATAGCGTGTTTGTTATCGGGTGGACTGGATAGCAGCTTAATAACAGGATTAGTTGTGAGAATTTGTAAATTAAAATACAATCGACATCCATCCACAATACACACATGGAGTATTGGCATGTCGGGATCTGAAGATTTAGAATATGCTAGAAAGGTAGCGGGATATTTAGGAACAACGCATCATTCTATTGAACTTTCGGAGAAGGAATTTTTAGACAGCATTGAAGAAGTTATTTATACCATTGAAAGTAATGATACAACTACGATCAGAGCAAGTGTTGGAAATTGGTTAATTGCTAAATATATAAAGGCACAAAGCAAAGCAAAGGTCATTTTTAACGGCGATGGAAGCGATGAATTAACGGGAGGATATTTGTATTTTCACGCGGCACCAGACTCGATTGATTTCGATAAAGAGTGTAGGCGGTTATTATCCGATATTTATTTGTTTGATGTATTGAGATCGGATAGGTGTATTGCTAGTCACGGACTAGAAGCCAGAACACCATTCTTGGATCGAGGTTTTGTTCAAACTTATTTATCCATTCCAGCTGAAATTAGAGATCATGCGGCTCAACAAAAATGTGAAAAATATTTACTGAGGGAAACATTTGCGGATATGAATATTATACCTGATGAGGTATTATGGAGAACAAAAGAAGCTTTTAGCGATGGCGTCAGTTCCCAAAAAAAGTCTTGGTTTGAAACTATTCAAGACTTTGCCCAAATTCAATATCCTACTTTATCAAAAAAAAATGCCGAAACAAAATATTATGATAGTATTTATAAACAGTTTTATGGATCATTTAATTCAGTTCCATATAAATGGATGCCTAAATTCGTGGATGCCGATGACGCTAGCGCGAGAACACTTAAAATATACGGCAAAAATAATAAGAATAATAATGTAAAATACGAGCCAAAAAATTTAAAAATCTAAGGGAAAAAATGACAATATAAGGGAAAAAATAACAATATAAGGGAAAGTGACAATTTAATTAAAAATATTTCTGTTTAAAAAAATATTTTTAATAGTTATATGAATGGTTTAATTAATTTTATTTTTAGAAGATTTAGTTGTGAAAAATGTAATGGATGTGGCTTAATTAAAAAATCCGAAGCAAAGAGTTGTGGTTGCGATGGAACACATTTTTGTTATAAATGCGAAAATAGTTTTAAAAATGGACTTTATACCGAATGTGAGTTATGTCATGGAACTGGAAAAAAAATAGAATCATAGTACAATGAAAAACGAAAAAACTTTGGAAAATGTTTTTACAATAGTTAAAAATTTATTTTGGGTTTTTTATATTTTAACAATTTTAGGTGTATGGTCAGCGGCTCCCAAATATTTAAATTTAATTGATGAAATTATGAAGATATTAGTCGTTGTTATTTTACTTTTATTTTTTAATCCCTGGAAAAAAACAATATGTACAGATTTTCACAGACAAGTGGTTTTTTCTTCTGCTATATTTTTATTATTTACGATTTCATTTAAAACTATATTACAAAATTTACCCGAATTATGGTCTTTGTCCCAAGTTTGATTCTTCTTTATTATTTAAGATGAAATTTAATTATAAAAATTATTATAAAGTCGAATTAATTCTTTTTTCCTATTTTCTTCAATAAAAGGTATTGTGTTTATTAATTTAACAGACATATTAATTAAATTAGAATATTTTAATCTTATATGATATTTTAAAATATTTGCTGTGAAAATTCCAGATGTGTTAAAATTATGATTATAATTAATTGAACTAAAAAAGTCTCGAAATTTAAAATATTTTCCAACTACGTTATTGCTAAATTTACAATATACAGTTTTTTTTTTATACACTATACCCATTATAATTCCGTGTAATGATGAAGATATTATATATTGACAGTCGTTTATTTCATCTATTAATTTTTGATAATTATTACCCACTTCAATATCAATCATTTTAACGTTGAAGTTTTGTCGCTCTAGATTTTTTTTTAACGACATTACATTTTTGTTATTTTTATCGATATAATGCGGTATTATACCAACAATATTTTTTTTTATTGCTTTTTTTTTGGTATATATACATGGAAATAATATCAATGGGTCACCAAAAACAGATGGACAATTTAAATTTAATTTTAATAATTTTTGCTTGGTTAAAGGGCCACGAACACTAACTATTTTTAATGGTTTACAATATAGTTTATTACTTCCCGTATAAAATGGTTGACACCCGCCCAAATCGCTATTTTGCGATATAAAACCTGTTCCTAAAATAATTGATTTTTCTGTTACTAAATTCATAATACTTCCAGTTGTCATATAATAATTTTTTTTATTATCAAAAAATGTTTTTTTATTTGTTAGTTTTTCCCAAAAAATCTTGTTAACAGCATCTCCAAAATTTTTTCCGCCGAAATAAAATATATTAATTGACATTAATATATTTTATTATAAAAAATATATTTTATTTAACGTATTTTTAGTTATATGTATTAAATATCATCAAACGGATTATTATGTATTTTTTTATTTTCAAATACTTCTTCTTCTAATAATTTTACCTGTGGATTTTTATTTCTTCTGGTAGTTTTTTATTTATTTCTCTTATTGATTGTTCTAATTTATTTATTGTTTCTTGTTGACTTATTAGTATAGTTGAAATATGATTAAATAAATTTTTTATATTACCAACACCATAATTTGTCTTAAAATCGAATGATGTATACTGAGAAACAGTATTATTTATTTTTTGGTAATGTTTAAAATCGATATTATGGTATTTTGGAGTTTTACAAACTGAGTTTAACCTCTTTACATGATGGCTTTGTATTTTGTTTTTTTATATATTTAATGTTAATAATATCATGAAGTTGATTAATAATATCATGTATTTGCTGTTTTTCATCCATTATATAATATATAAAAATAAATTATTATTTATAATAATTTATTTTTGAATCTATAACGTAATATCATCCAGATATAAAACCATGGTAACACCACACGTTCGACCCTGAATCTGAATGCGGAAATTATTATAATTTACCGAACCGGTATCGAAGATGTGTTAAAGCGTTAAACCTAAGATTTTCGCCATTAAGTTTAACACTCATACCTATTTCATTGTTTGGCTCCCTGGTTAATGTAACTTCCACGGGTTGTCACGTGAAGTTAGCGACGGGGGCGTGCTTAAACCATTTCTCGAGTGATAGCGGTGTGTCGCCAGAGTCGATTGGCTTAATCCAAGCTGGATTTCACCAAAACAAATTCGATAAATGTTATTAACTTTAATGTTAAATTACTTAATTATTTGTTTTACTTTAACATATAATTAGTTTCATTCTATTTCGTTTACAGTTAAAACAACATTATTTTTCAGTATTAAATTAACATTTTTTGGAATATTTAATTCACCATTCACAGTAATATTATTATGCAGTTCAACTGTTCCACCTTGTGGTTGAGCTGATACTTTACACAATTTTATTTTCAACATATCAACCGTATCAATTTTAGAATCGTCTGCCATTATTTCGGCTTCTTTATTCTCAATGGTCTGTATATCAGAAATTGTAGTAGCTGTTTCAATAAGATTGTTTTTAACCTCCGAGCAACCGGCAACCGCATCTGAATTAACACCGGTCATGGCGGTCGGGTCGGCAACAATTGCACATTCAATTATATCAACCAGAGTGATTTTGTCATTAATATTAATTGTACTAGATGGGGAAGAGGAAGAGGAGTTTACTACAATTTTATTAGCAAGAGCTTCTCCAACAGTAGTACCAGCTTCACCGCCACCAACACCTTGTAACAAACTTGCTACTTGAATACCTGCCTTAGATACAGGCATGTTATTGGTTGCGATTGGATCAAGTGTTATTAGACTGTCTTCGTCTAATAATCCGAAAGCTTCTTTAACCATCTGTTCCGCGGTAATTTCATCATACCCGTTTCCCGTCATTAAATCACAGACAATAGTTGTAAGGGGTGTTATAGAAGTAGCGTTCTCCGGTGCTTTCATGATTGCGGTGAATGGTTCACCAGTATCAATGTTGACACCGCCAAACGATCTGAGTGAGCCTATACCTGTATCACCTTCAATAATTGCAACACCATTTTCATTAGTTACACCTCTGGGTTCATTTACATTCAATACCCCGTCATTATTCAAATCCCTAAATACAGTCGCACCTGATATGTAACCGTCGATAACACTAATTCGAGTGGTTCGATTGATAATTTGATAGTGGATTCTAACTTCAACATTCTTAGTTCCTTCAAACGCATTTTTGTAAAGAATACGGATACCAACTTTGTCACCAGTCACAACTCGTGTTCGTTTCGTTCCATCGTCTAAAGGATATTTAGAGTCTAAAAGACCAAGTAATTCACCATAGCAAAGTGAACAGCATATATTACAGTCAAGGTTTTGAAGATTATGTGTTGCTTCGATTTCCTTCTGAATTGACATGTAAGAACATGTTGACCAACAGTCAACGCTGTGACCAGTATCTTTTACCCAGAAATCTGTGACAGGTTTTACTAAACTAACCGTTTGGTTGGTAGGTTCTCCATTTCCGTTCATAATTGAATACTGCGTGTCATCAGGGACATTAATATCATTGTTAGCACTAGCATCCAGCTGGTAATAATTTACTGCTGTTTGACCAGTACCGATAAGAGAAAAACTTTGATCAAAGGGAACGGCGGCAGCTGAACTCGAAACATTTTTCCCGTAAAACATTTTTTCAAAATCTGATGGGGTGATTTTGACGCAGTTACCGGTATTAATACTGAAGGGGTCCAAATCACTAATAATATCAATAACATGTGGTTCTTCTAGACTAATACTGGTTGTGTCTAAACACATTTGAGCGGCAACAATCTCATCATGAGCTAGGGATGTAGAATATACTGTTGGCATTTTATAATATATGTATATATTATTTAATTGTTTTACAGCAAATCTTCCAACCAATTTTCTCACCGGTTGAATTACGGATAGGTTTTTTGTTAATTACTCTTCTAGAGATTGCTCTTTTTGCTGCGTAAGAACGACCGATAATAACATTCGAAGCGTATTTTTTATTGCTCTTTTGACTCGATACTCTCAATAATGATGACTTACCTGTTGACCGAGATTTTAAACGCTGAATGGGTTTCCCACAACAAGACTGGTGTTTTCCATCAGAACCCGTTTCCGATGATATGCTTCTGGGTAAGGAATTAAACCCGTTTATTACTCTTCCATGAGTTAGAGCAGGCATTATATATTATTTATATATTAAAAAATAAATAATCACACTAAAATTAAATAGAAACGTCTAAACTAATAAAATATTAAATATCCAATTTTAACATTTTATATTATTATATAAATTTATTACACATCGTCGAACGGGTTGTTACATGTTTGTTTATTTTCAAATACTTCTTCTTCTAATAATGTTACCTGTGGATTTTTATTTATTTCTTCTGGTAGCTTTTTATTTATTTCTCTTAATGATTGTTCCAATTTATTTATTGTTTCTTGTTGACTTATTAGTATAGTTGAAATATGATTAAATAAATTTTTTATATTACCAACACCATAATTTGTCTTAAAATCGAATGATGTATACTGAGAAACAGTATTATTTATTTTTTGGTAACGGTTTAAATCAATATTCTGATATTTTGGAGTTTTACAATCTGAGTTAACCTCTTTACATGATGCTTTGTATTTTGTTTTTTCATTTACATCTTCATTATTAATAATATTACGAAGTTGCTTAATAATATTATTTATTTGCTGGTTTTTATTCATTATTATATTATTACATTATATATTTTATGCTAAATTACATTAAATTTTTAGTTTTCTAAATTTAATGTAAATTTATAGTTGGTAATAATATTTAACTAAATTTATGAAAAGTTTCGTTTATTTATATTTTTTTCATTGATTTCTAGATTTTTTTTTTCATTGATTTTCTTGATTTTCTAGATTTTTTTTTCATTGATTTTCTTGATTTTCTAGATTTTTTTTTCATTGATTGTCTAGATTTATTTTTTCTTGTTTTTTTTCCACCCCACCTTCTTCTGTTTCCTTGTCTTCTCCCTGTTCTTTTGTTCTGTTGTTTATAACCCTTTGGTGGTGCGTTACGCCACGATAAAGTCTCTGTCCCACTAGCAGTGTCGTCTTTTTCCTTACTTTCCCCTGCGTCGCTTTTTATTTTCTTACGTTCGGCCATTTCTCTAAGGCGTATTTTTGCACCATCTCTTCTAAAACGCAAAGTTAACTCTACCTTATTACTTTGTCCTACACGAACGATACCCGCTAGATCTGGTAAAAATACATGAAAATGACAATCGACTATCCAAGGATTATCTTGATCGTTGTCAGTTGCCACAATTCGCTGGCTTATATTTAAAAGTTCTGGGATATTTTGCCAACTAGGACAATCTATAAAAATATCATTTCTTGCAGGGTTGTATTGTGAATTCACACCTGTCGGATTTCCCGCTCCTAATAAAGTTCTATATATATTCCGACGCACAGGAGGTCCGTGATTAAATACGCAGTCCAAAAAATTTTTCTTTACACAATCCAAACAATTATTTCGTACCGATAACTGTCTAGAATTACCCGCTTCTGGACAAACACCTCCCGCTCCAGCGAAGCCTCCACCAGGACGTCCTAATTCAAAAACACCCGTAGTAATATTTTGTAAGTTTTGTAAATTTAAACCCAGTTGATTAATTTCATTTGGTGTAAATATGTGGTTATTATCTTCATTTCTCACAACTGCTAAAGGTTGTCTACGATGAAACCTAAAAACTAAGCTACTAATATTAGATAATATATTTTGAGCCATATATATATATAAAAAGAAAAAATATTATGTTTTAATGTTGTCTTATAAAAATAAATTTTAGATTATAAATATATAGAAAAATTAATAATAATATAATATATATAATGGATACTATATTATCGAATACAAAACGTTATTTTAAAAATAAAAAAGAAAATAAAATAATATTGGAAAAAAACTTTAAAATCAAGCACTCATTTGAAAAACGATTTGAAGAATCAAAAAATATATTAGAAAAATACCCCGATAGAATACCTATTATTTGCGAAAGATTAACTACTGAAATCCCAGATATTGATAGGAGCAAATACTTGTGCCCTGATGATTTATCTATCGCAAATTTTATGTATGTTATACGTAAAAGAATTAAAATATCCCCTGAAAAATCTATTTACTTATTTGTAGATAATAAAGTTATTCCAGCAACATCCTCAGTTTTAGGGGTAATTTATAAAATGTACAAAGATGACGATGGGTTTCTTTACATTGGATACGGTGGCGAATCTACATTTGGTTAAAATTTTACACAAAAATATTAAACTGTGTTTTATCTTTTCCACTAACCAATCCCTTTAATTCTTTTTTTAAATCTTTTACCATATTTTGTAACTGAACATTATAACAATATTCCGGTGGGTAACGCCAGTTTTTTGGATGAGGGATTTTTTTATCTAATTTTTTTATTTTTTCATATAATTGATATACTTCATCAATTCTTTTTCTACGAACTTTTAATTGGGAGTCACTTGGCAGGTTTGTTGAATATTGACCACGGACAAGAGCCCAATGCTCTTGATATGTGTCTTTGGTTTTTTTATTTGTTTTTTTTATTGTTTTTTTAAGTGTTTTCGATTTTGTTTTTGCTTTTTTTTTCTTTTCCGTCTTACATTCACATCTAGACTTTACCAAAATAGAATTTTTTTTACAGGATGGTTTTGTATATTCAGACATCTTATATTATAATATTATATTTATTTTTAATTAAAACCATATTTATTATTAAATTTTTCTACTAAATCGGTTGGTATTTCGTTAAAATCAATAAGAGTTTTATTTAATCTAAATTTTTCATAAGCGTTTTCTTTTTTGAGTTTTTCTTCAAACAACGTTCTGTTATTATAATATTTTTCAGCGGTTTTTATGCCACATTTTTTAAAGGGAGACGCAATACAATCACTCTTATCGCCCGCTACGATTTTACAAAACAAATCTTTTTCGGCATTTTTATAACTGTTTTTACTGTCGGTTAAATCTTTAAACTTTAAATTAAATAATTTTACTTTATCATTGGCCAATTGTAAATAATCCATATCACTTGTAATAATCCATATATTGGATTCTGGAAATTTTTTTTGAATGTGTTTTGTGGTTAAAGCCAAGCAATCATCGGCTTCCAAATTATCACATGATAGTATTTCTTTTACTCCTCCTTTTAAAAATAAATCTTCTTTGTATGTCATTTTGAAAAAATTACCCCCTAGAAATGTATTGTCATATACTCTATTTTCTTTGTATGTGGGATGAATTTTCATTCTCCAAATTTCTTTTTTAGGACAGTCTTTCCCTACTAAAATAATGGGGTTTTTAATATTGAGCTTTTTCGATATCTCTTTTAGTTTGATATCGAAAGTTGTTTTAAATTTATCAATGAAATCAGGATGTAATCCATCAGTTTCAGTTTTTTCCTCAGGATGACTTAATTTAAACCATTGTTTAACCGCAAAAAACCGATAAAATACAAAATAGCTACCATCTATTAAAATAAAATTACACATTAGTTATTGTGTAATTTTAATTTTAATATATAAAAATCAATTTAATAAAAATAAATTGAAGTAAAATAAATTAAAAATATTTAATCATATAACAAACGCAACTTAATATTAAAATGATGAAAATAACAAATCCACTAATGATAAGTGTCTTGAAATTTATCGGACTCATCTTATCCATCGCTTCCGTACATTGGGCAATCGTACAATTTTACGCACATTATTGTGCGCCATGGGTATGGTATGGACCATTATCCACTATTCTGTCACTTGGTTCTCCAGTATGCCAATTCGCTAATTATGTTCAGTTTGAGCTAGCAAAAAACTACATTACAATATGGGCGGCTGCTGGCGGAGCCGCGATAGCATATTTATTTGTTAAAAATCCAAAAAATCTAAATCCAAAAAATCTAACTCCAAAAATCTAAGGTGTAAAAGATAAATAATTAGAAATTAAAATAATCAATTATCTTGAATTATTATTAAACCTCGTGTTTTATGAGTTGAATTATCAATAGTAGACATTGTATCATATAACCCTTTTTCATTTATCCAAAACCAGTTATATTTAAAATTGGCCACCTCTATAATTAAAAACCAATATTGATTTTTATACTTTACAGCTGTCGCTATTGGTACAAAATGCCCACCTCGCGGTTTTAATCTATACGGAAATTGGTTTTTTTTCCAAAATATAGCATCTCTATTTTCGACAAATTCAAATGCTTCTTGTCTTCCTTTTTTACAAGAAATATTATCATTCGAATTTATTTTTTTTTTCCATGCGCAACCATAATTTAATAACGCATATGTATTTTTTTTGTTAACATGTGTAAAAATTGTTTCTATAAAATTATTATTAAATCGATCCGGTGGATAAATTACTTTTGAAGAAATATGTAATATGTCAAAAATATTCTTAACATCACTTAAAGTTAAACCTTTGTACGTCCCTATGGCCTCTGTCTGAGATATAATATTATATAATGATCTCTGTGTTATAATTGGATACGGTAAAAACTTGTTTTCCATTAAATATGGAAATTTTAATACTAATTTACCGTTTCTATTGATAATATTTAATAAAATTACTATTGCCGCACTCGCACAAAAAGTTTGACAAGATTGTTGATTAAAGAATTGAGAGAATAATAAGATTTTTTTAAATTGAAAAGTGTCTAATTGTTCAATTAATTTATTGCTAAATTTATTATTTATATATTTAATATTTTCTGTATCTGACGATAAATGCTTTATAAACCATTTATTTTTATACTTATATTTGATAGATTTAATATCATTCCCAAATGTTTTAACTAATTTATTTTTATTTTTAATTTTTGTCCATCTTTTTTTCCTACTTTTATTGGTTTTATTTTTCTTTTTTATATGATTTTTTAGTGTTTTTGTTTTAACCATTTGTATATATATATACAATATTTTATAAAAATAGTATGTGAAATTTATTTGTAAAATAGTATGTGAAATTTATTTGTTAAATAGTATGTGAAAGTTCTATCATATAAAAAATTGATAAATTTGATATAAAAGTAACTAACTACATTTTAACAGCATAATGAAAAAAAGAAACTACAGCGAAATATCTTTAAATCTAACCAAAATATTAGAAAAAAAAGATAAAAAAAAACAAGGTATATTCTTTACCCCCAATAGCATAGTTAAATCAATTATACAATTTATTAAACCGTATATCAAAGTAAATAATTCTATCCTCGAACCGTCTTGTGGTTCGTGTGAATTCATCACAGAGTTGCTTAAATTAAATTTAAACTTGAATATCACCGCTATTGAAAAAAATAAACTGATTTACGATACTATTAATCAAACATTTTCTAAAAAATGTTCTTTGTTAAATGAGGATTTTCTTGCTTATGAAACCGAAAAAAAGTTTGATTGTATTATAGGTAACCCTCCTTATTTCGTAATGAAAAAAGGCGATACAGATAAAGAATACTATCCTTATTTTACAGGCAGACCGAATATTTTCATTTTGTTTATGATTAAATCTTTAAATTTATTAAGGAAAAATGGTATATTAGCCTTTGTATTGCCTAAGAATTTCTTAAACTGTTTATACTATGACAAAACGCGTGTTTTCATAAATGATAATTGTAAGATTTTAAATATCGTTGACTGTAGCAATGATATTTATTTGGAAACAAAACAAGAAACAATTGTTTTAATTATTCAGAAAAAAGGCAATGGTATTATTCACAAAGAAAATAATAATTTTATTTTAAAAAAAAACGAATATTTAATTTTTGGTATACCAGATACTATAAAAAAAATAAATAAACTTTATAATAATTCAACATCTTTATCAGAAATGGATTTTCAAGTAAATGTGGGAACAGTTGTATGGAACCAGCATAAAAATATATTAACCGATGATGAAACGCAAACACGGCTTATATACAGTTCTGATATTTCCGATAAAAAACTAAACTTTAAAAAATATAAAAATTTATCTAAGAAAAATTTTATTCCGAAAACGGGCTCTAAAGATATAATTTTAGTTGTTAATAGGGGGTATGGCATGGGAAATTATTCATTTGAATATTGTTTGATTGACGTTGGTTTTGATTATTTAATAGAAAATCATTTAATTGTAATAAAGTATATTGGCAAAGAAGGAAATGAACAAAACACCCTTCGCGAAAAATACAAAATTATTATGAAATCATTATGTAACAAAAAAACAGAACAATTTATAAAATTATATTTTGGAAATAATGCCATTAATACTACTGAACTAAATCATATTTTACCTATTTTTGAGGTATAAAACAAGGGCATTTTACATTTTCCATTTTCATAAATCCATGTTTTCTAAATTCTATTAAATCTTCAACGCTACAATCTCCATCTCCGTAATACACGCTATCTGACAAATACGCTTCTGTTTGTTGACAATCTAAACAACGAGTTTTCATTGCTCGTTCCGATACTTGTTTTGATGTGAGATCTTTGATATATTCCGAATATTCCATTATATTTTAATATGTGTTTATTTTTTTATATTTTTTTATTTACAATAATGATTCAATTGCTCTATTTTCGTCACGTCTTTTATTTTGGTGTGTAAAGTAATTTGTAAAAGCAGCACCGCCGCTTTGACATATCATCGGTCTAGGATAAAATGAAACGCCTCTTGAATGAATATCAATTGTTTTTAGTTGATTGTTTAAAATCGCCGCTCTATTTTTTTCTTCTTTAATATATTCATTAATTAAATTTTGCTGTTCTTCTGTAATTATATCTTCACCCCTGTAAACGGTTGTTGAATTTGTTTTTTTACTACAAAATATATAGTAATAACCTTGTTTTACGCCTCCAGAATTATATGTTGGATGCGACGAGGTTTCTGATGATTTTGCTTCTAAAGGTATAATATTATTGGTTTCGGTTTTAATAAAGAAATCAGGCGATGAATGCGTTCCAAAGGGTTGTTCAATGAAGGATTTTGAGGGCATGTCAGAGAGAAAATTGGTGTTTTTATTTACAAAATCTTTTTTATGAAGTTTTTTTTGTGGGTTATATTTAGCATATCCATGTTTTTCCATAACCGAGGCGATGGCTTCTTCGTGTTTCGCGAAGTTATGAACCATTCCTGAAGCCGCCGCATAATTTTTAAAATACGGCATTTTTAAAAAATCCGTGAAAAGTTGCTGGATAGGTTTAGTTGTCATGGTTACTCGTTTTAATAGAATAGTTAAAATTATATTTAATTAATAGTTTAATTGTTAAATATAATTCAATTTTTTGTTGGTTGATTTGTTGGTTTTGTTGAGAAGGATTTTATAAACCCCAGCGACCCATCATTTGTAATTTAAATCTGTTTGTTGGTTCAATATACCACCTTTTTTTACTTTTATCCCATTTTGCCCCCATTTTTTTGCCTTCATCTTTTTCATTGTAAGGGATATTTAAATAAATTTTTTTTATTTTTTTATCTTGATAAGGACAACTTTCAACTCCTATCGCTAAATTTGCCAATCTATCGGCATTTTCATTGCCCACTGAATGTTTATCTCTTAAACCCGTGTGGGCTTTTATATGTGTAAATTTTATATTGTCATATTGTTTACAAAATAAATATGCCGCCTTAACTATCTCTAGATTAGGAATTGGTTTTTTTTTATCATTTGGATTTTTCCACCCTTTTTGTTCACATTTTTTTCCGTAAGTCGTACAACATCTTATTGCGTACGATGAATCGCTATAAATATTAACCAGTATCCCATTGTCTAATTCATCCCTTAAAATGCTCAATGCTTTGACAATTGCTAGTAGCTCAGCCCTATTATTAGTTTGAATGCCGGTGAAAGATTCGTAACAATTTCTGGGATCTCGTTTTCCAAACCATACGCCGAACCCAGCGCGGGCATCGGACTTTCCATTGTTAGAGCAGGCACCATCCGTGTAAACTGTTATTTCATCGTTGTTTGATATAGTTACATTTTTTATTTCAGGTTCTCGTTTTTCAATAATTTTTTGTGTTTTTATATTTCTTCTGATAACAAATCCGTCCATATTATATATAAAAAAAAAATTAATTTTAAGCTAATTTTTTTTTAAAGTAAAATTTAATCTTTTTTCATTTATATTGTGAGTTATAATAAATTATTTCATATATTTTATCAACTTTTCCATATCATCGGTAATTAAAATATCAATATTTTCAATATTTTTTAAATTTTCGTTTGTAAAATTTTTGTCAAACAAAGTATATACCCCCTTTGTCGTTTTATCAATATTTAAATAATGAACAATTTCACCTGGTTCATTTTTGTCATGTGATAATTTATAACATTTTTTAGTATTTATTTTATTTATAATATCGCATATTTCACTGTCAAATGAACTAAAAAAATATTGTAAATTATTGTATTTTTTAATAATATTTATTATCGTGTTACAGTATTTCTTTTTATTTTCGGGATATTTTTTTATTTCAATGTCTAAAATATAGTTTTTATTGTCAAATTGGTTTAAAAGATCAGTTAATAAAAATATATTTTTATCTAAATTCTGTATTTCTCGAAATGTTAAAGTATGTAGTTTTATAGTGTTGATTTCACTATCATGAAAAATAAAAATTTTATTATCTTTTGACATGTTAATATCTAATTCAACGCCCAATTTAAATTTATTTAGAGAATATTTAAAAATCTCACAAAGCGATTCTATGGAATTTTCTTTATAATTATTTTTAATAATACCTCGATGCGCTAAAATCATTTTCATATTTATTTTAATAAAATTAAATAAAATAAATATTACCAAAAAAATAATAGGTTATTATTTCCCTACTAAAGTTTGTTTTGCTAAAATATTATACATACAACCATCAAGCTTATACGCATTTTCCAACCATAAAGGAATAAATTTCAATTTTAAAATATTAATTGCCTTTTTATATTGTTTTATCTCTCTTCTAATAACACAATAAATTCTATAATCAATTCCAAAAATATCAAAACACTTCCATGATCCATATTTTGTATCTCCTTCTTCAATATCGGGTATATATTTTAAGAGTATATCATCTATAAATACAGGTAAAACATCATATACACATATGTTTGGCAATATATATTTTCGCAACTGTTTCCCAGATGGACCGTATGTTGTTCTTGTATTTTTAAACATTCTTTTGGACATATTTATTATTGTTTTATAATTTTATAATTTTCTACGAGTTTTGATTGATTTTCTACGAGTTTTGATTGATTTTCTACGAGTTTTGATTGATTTTCTACGAGTTTTGATTGGTTTTCTACGAGTTTTTTCATGAGTTTTCTTATTATTTTTTTTTCTTTTACCACCATTATGATGGGCATCTTTTTGTCTTCTATAATATCTATGATGGAATTTTCTTTGAGATTGTGCTCCTAAGCCTGTTTTTGTTAAATCAGACACAGGTGTTTCTTCAAATTGTGCTATTCGATCTGTTAAAAACGTAGGAGTTCTGGTACGTTCACTAGCAACTCCCATTCGCTGAGTTCTTCTTCTTGCTCTTAAATTTTTATTTTGTCTTCCAATGTTTTTTGCTATTTCTGATGTATGTGCTCTTTTTCTTCCAACATCAGCTATTTGTTCTGATAATGGATTTTTACCCATCGTGGCTTCCTGGTATCTCTCTCTCCAAGGCGACCACGAGGGGAAGAAAGGGACGTCGTATACCCGCATGTTGAGATCGTACACACCTCTGTCGAGATTATATCTTGCGGCTGCTACCGCCGCCGGTCCTCCTGGTCCATGTGGTCCGATTATAAGTTGGGGTCCCTGTCCTGGAATTCGCACTCTGTAAAGCTGCCCCATGTAAGGTACACCCCCTCTTTCCCAACCTCCTAAACTTATATCTTCGTTTCTTACGGGTTTTACAGCTCTTCTACTAGAAAGTCGAATAGTTTTTCCTTCACCAATTGCTTTTCTATCATCATATTCTTCATCCTCCTCCTCTTCTTCCTCCTCCCCCTCTTCTTCCCAAAACCATTTTGACGTGCCTGGTATTCTTTCACCAAACTCATCTTTTAAAGATGGTTGTCTTAGATTAAAATAAGCTAAACTACTTTTAATTTTCTTGTCATTTGATTTTTTGTTATTCCAATTACTCATATATATATAAATATAAAAAAATTGAACTTACAATTTCTTATTTTATAATAACCATTAACATATAATATCCATGTCTTCCTTGACACAAAATAAAACGACCGAACTTATGAGAGAGCTTTCCGTTGAGTTACAAGCAACAGTTAAATCTATACATAACTTCAAATCTAGTAAAAATCCGCGCGGAAGTGATGGTATGATTTACCAACAAATAAATTTATCAATTAATAATAAATTTGGATATGTATACAAAATTTTACAACAGCAGCAAGAAACTATTAAACAAAATCAGAAAACTATCGAAGAACAAAAAGAAGTTATTGAGCATCTTTGGGCTTGGGCTGAGGAAAAAGAAAGCGCTGAAATGTCGGAAAAGGACGATTGCGAATACGATGACAATGAGACCGTTTCAATCATGACGCCTGGACTACAGGGGTATCTAGAAGGTGATGATGCCAAATACATTGATTACGCAAACTTTAAACTTTGCGATGAGTATTGTGGAGAAAGAGTGGGATTCACATATCTAACGACAGGTGCCGGACCACATGGATCAGGGTATTATGCTCTAAAGGAATAAAATATATTTCATTGAAAATTGAACTTTAAATTTCAACTATTTTTTTGTATAAAAATGGATCGTCCTGAAATTATTGTTGTAGATATTGATAAAAAAAACACATTTCAAAATGAAGCATCTGTATATGTTACCGATAATTTAGATGATGGCCTCACCAAACGTAAGATGACTTATTGTTTAGTTATGTTAATTATTAGTGGTTTTATTTTATTTTACTTGTTAAGATGATCTAAAATTCCTAAAATTATTTTTTCTTGATCTGTTAGCTTTTGAAATATAATACATTCGTCAAATTTAATTTGGAATATTCGATTTAAATTATTGCGGCATTTAATTTGTATTTGATTTTTTATAATTTCAATGGAGCATATATGTCCTCCATTTGTAAGATTGATTTTTTCTGGATTTTTAAGTGGTATCCATCGTATATAGTAGCCATATTCTAGGTCATTCATGTCCCTAACATATCTATATTGTTTTAATTTTTTATGAGTGTCTTTTAATTTCTCTCTTGTAAACTGTAATTTTTGTAAAATATTATTTTTGTATTCTTTTATTTTCCCATTTGTTAGATCCATAATAGACCCGTTTGATTCATTTTCCAATGCGTTCATTAAATCATGAGAAAGAATTGGTGTTGTTGTCATTATTAAATGCTATATAACATAGTATAATATTTAATATTCAATATTCAATTTAAAATATTATATTATAGCATAAGCAATGTATAAAAAAATAATATCCAATCCAATAACAGGTAAATTATTTCTTAAAACAAATATAAAAAATACCCCTTTGGTAATTGACAATTTTTTTCCAAAGCATGTTAAAAATACAAGAAACACACGATCCGAAATATTTGAAAAAATCAGTAAAACCTACGAAAATATTACAGACGAAGAATATTTTGTTAAATATAGTCAAACCTAAAAAAAGGAACTAAAGAAAGTGTTCGTAAAACAACAAAACAAATAAAAAAAAAACTTTTTCGAAAAAAATCGATTTTGGACATTTGAAATGTCCAAAATCGAAAAAAAACGAAATGAATTATTTTTTTACTTGTTTTGCTTTTGCGTTTTACTACAGTGAGTAGTGAAAAAATAACAAATTTATTTAGGAAAACATACTACATGACTTAAAAAAAGGCACTAATTACTAAAAAAAATAACAATTTAGGGGTTTTTTTTGTTATCCATATATAGATGAAAAAAAACCCCAAAAAAAACCCCAAAAAATATTATTGTGAAAAATGTGACTTCTCTTCTAACAACAAAAAAGATTTTTCTCGTCATTTATCCACTACAAAACACAAAATGGATAACATGGATAACATGTTGGATAACATAAAAAACCCCACACCATTCTTCGTGTGTGAATGTGGTAAGAAATATAAGTTTCGCAGTGGGTTATCAAAACATAGGAAAAAATGCTTAGAATACTCAAGGGACAATAAATATAAAAAAGTCACGAAAATCCAAACCATATGTAATGACGACGAATTTGAAAGTACAAATAGCGTTACCGCCCAAATGTTTAATAAAGTTCTTCAGCAAAATAATGTTTTAATGGAAAAATTGGTGGAACTTTCCAAAGAAAAAAAAGTAATAAATTATCAAAATTGTAATAATAAAAAGATGACAATCAACGTGTTTTTAAATGAACAATGTAAAGATGCCATGAATCTAACGGATTTTGTAGAAAATGTGAGAGTTTCCTTACAAGATTTGGATTATACAAAAGAAAATGGGTATATAGATGGTATTAGCAATATATTTGTGAAACATTTGAAGGACATGAAGCCAACCGAAAGACCAATTCATTGTTCAGATAAGAAAAGATTACAATTTTACGTAAAAGACTCAAATGTTTGGGAAAAAGATAAGTGCCATGAAAAGATTGATAAATCCATACAAGACATCACTATTAAGCAAATAAAACAAATAAAACAGTGGGAAAAATTAAATCCTGGATATCTTGAAAACGAATGCTTGTTAAGTGAGTGGCATTCAATGGTTAAAGAAATGATGGGTGGAGGTGAGCAAGTTGAATGTATTAAAAATTATGAACAAATTAAAAAATCTTTGTCTTCAACAACAGAAATCAAAGGTGTTTTGTTGGAAGACGGAGAGAAATAAAAAAGAAATACATTTTATTGCGTTTATTAATATATAAATAAATTTAATTATATTTATATATTGGTTTTAATGTCATTTTTAAAAATTATAGGGGCATTTTTATTTTTAACATTTTCAAATGCATCATATTTATTTAACAATAAATCATATATTAATTATACAGATATACCAACAACCACATTTTCAAATACTAATAATTTGTATCCGTCAGTTGCCTTCGGTTGTTCTTTAGCTGACGATAGTGGAAATTTATATTTAGTTTCATCTACATATCAATTTTCAAATGTGAATTATCTTAATCAACAACAAAAATGTACACGATCAACCAAAAATGTAGAAGTTTTAAAATATAATAAAGAAACCAATAATTTTTCTGGATCATTATTAATTGGTCAGAAAAATCAACAATACCCAAATGCTATTGGTGGACCAGGTGGCGATAATATTATTTCTTGTGGATACGATAAAATTTCTAATATTTTGTATTATATTTCTTCCAATAATTATAATTGCGAGTCATCTCATAATTTGGATAGTTCTATTGTAAGAATAAACACAACAAATTTTAATTATATAGACAGAACATTGCTAAAAAATATAGCTAATATACCAAAATTTTCAGAGAATTCGTATTATGATTATAAATATATACACGCACCTTCGTCTAGTATAGTTATTGATGGAGATAGTATATGGATATCATTTGGAACATACTCCACAGGTGTTTGGAGATTAAATATAACAAGTCCAGATATTATACTACTGGATAGTTATCAAAAAAAAATTACAGTTCAAATGTCGGAAATGACAGGTTCGGGAACGACAAATACATATGACAGGTATGTTAAGGATTTAAAATATAGTTTTACTGGTTTTAATAGTAAAATGATTTATTTTGTAGAAGACACTGGATGGGAAGATTCAAGAATTTTAGAAATTAATACATCGCTACCATTAAATAACAACAATACAAAGGTTTATAAACTAGACGGCATTAGTCATATTTCATCTATTACTATAAATCAAGAAAGTCAGAAAATTTATATTGTTTCTGGTTCTTTAACAAGTGAGTTATATCAATATGATTTTAATTTTAATAAATTAAAATTAAATGATAATTGTAATGTAGATTTTCTGAAATTTCCAACTGATTGGGGTGTAATTAGTGGTATGGAAATTGATTATAAAACGGGATTTCTCTATCCAATTATATCAAATCGATATGAATATAGTGGTATAGCAAGAATTGATATGAAAGATTTAAGCATGGATTTAACAGCGTATCAAAAATTTAAAGAACCATATTATATTACAAGTAATAATAAAAAGTATAATTATTTAAGATACCTGAATAAGTATAATATTTCCCATATAGATTTAGATATTGGAAAAATATATTTGGTTCCTTGTAATGGTGGAAGTAATGTCAAAAAAATAATTGAAATTGAATTATATGGTTGTTCAAAAGGAAGGGGTGTATATCATAGTTCTTGTAAAACATGTTTAATCGGAGAATTTTCTGATGTTGTGGGTGGTGTATGTGAAAAATGCGAAAAAGGATATGCCTCACCACATATTTATAGTCATAAGTGCGATAAATGCGAAAGAGGAAAATATGGTGACGGTGTAAATACCGTTTTTTGTCAAGATTGTTTGGCTGGACAATACTCTGAAAATACAGGGTCATACGATTGTTTGCTTTGTCCGGAAGGAAAGTTTTCGATAATAAGTCCATCAAGTTCTTTGAAAAATTGTAAAGAATGTGAAAAAGGAAAAATTAGTGTAAAAGGTTCGGTATCGTGTAATTTTTGTGAAATGGGAAAATGGACACAAAATAAAATAAAATGTGTGGAATGCCCTAAGGGAAAGTATAGTGACACCATTGGTATTATTAATACAGATGATTGTAAGCTATGTTTGATTGGGTTTTATAGCCAAAATACTGGATTAATTAACCAAAATCAATGCGAAGAATGCCCGTCAGGAAGAATTGGAATCATAGATGGCGCCGTATCAAATATAACTTGTAAAATATGTGATGTAGGCAAGTTTAAAGCGAACGTAGATACATGTGAACAATGTCCCTCAGGTAGAATATCGAATGGCGTTCAATGTTTTACTTGTTTTAAAGGAAGATATAGTGATAATTATCAATTGAATTGTGAATTGTGTCCAATGGGAAAATATATAGATTTTGAAGGCGGCTCCAGCGAAAATGATTGTATATCATGTGTAAAAGGTAGGTTTTCTAATATTTCTGGAGCGGTAAGTGACGTAAGTTGCCACCCGTGTTATCCCGGAAAATACAATATAAATTCAGCTTCTATTTCATCCGATAGTTGTAAAAACTGTGAAGCTGGAAAGTTTAACAAAGATCATGGAAATGATAAATGCTCCGACTGTCCTTTTGGTTATTTTTCTTATATAAAAAGTGTAAAATGTGAAATATGTGAAAAAGGAAAGTATTCATTAAATGATGGTGAAAATAAGTTTACAGATTGTTTAAAATGCCCCCAAGGAACGTATTCTGATTTCGAGGGTGCGAAATCTCTAGAAAGTTGTATTTCGTGTCCCGCTGGAACGTGGCAAAACGAATATGGGTCTCAAAATAAAGATCGATGTAAGAAATGCTTAGAAGGGTTATATAGCGAAACGATAAAAGCTGTGAATATTGAAACATGTATCGAATGTGAAGCAGGCAAATTTAGTAAATATAAAGGGGCTGATACTGAAGATGATTGTTTATATTGCGAAACCGGAAAGTTTTCAAATGTAGGAAGTAGATTGTGTGAAGAATGTTCTATTGGAAAATACTCTTCAATTATGGGTACCATTTCTTGTATTGAGTGCGAACAAGGAAAATATGCTGGGAAAAAATCCAGTATCGTTTGCGATAATTGTGACAATAACCAAGAAACAAGTAAGGATAAATCTAAATGTGAATGTATAAAAGGGTCTTATTTATTAAATAATACATGTATAAATTGTCCCAATGAATTTATTTGTAACAAGAAAAGCACCATTCAAACGATAATTTTAAAGAAAAATTATTGGAGAGAAAATAATAATACTATTGAAATTTACAAATGTAGAAATATTTTTTCATGTAAAGGAGGTATAATAGTAAATTATACAGACGAGATATGCCACGAAGGACATTCGGGACCACTATGCGATATATGTTTAGAAGGTTGGTCGAAAGATGACGGCGTTTGTTTGAAATGCCCCGAGAATATGGAAAGAACGTTAAGTTTGACAATAGTGATTCCGGTGGTTTGTATTTTGATTATTATTTTTTTAATAAAAACCGCAAATCCTTCAAACAATAAAAAAGAAGAGGTAAATGGCGTGGTGAAAATTTTTATGAATTACGCGCAGGTATTTTCATTAGCTAGTTCGTTTCAAATTAATTGGCCCACATTAATTCGTTATTTATTTGAGAGGGCAAAAGAATTTTCTTCTCCACGAGTTAGTTTTTATTCGTCTGATTGTGTTATTGGATGGTCTTATTATGATAAATTAATTGTATATTTGACATTACCCTTACTGTATATTGTTGTGGTAACAATTGTTATTTCTATATTATCATGGTTATTCACAAGGCGTAAATCAAATAAATTAAAAAAATTTAAAACGATAGAAGAGAGAAATACATATAAATTAACCCATCCCAATTGTTTACAATTTTTTATAGCATGGGAAAAAACAGCGATTGTTGTGGGGACATTTCTTAGTTGGCCGACTATTGTGGAAAAAACATTAGAAGTTATGAACTGTGAAAAAATTGGGCAAAATTACTATTTAATAAAAGATATGAGTGTATTATGCTATACCTCAAAACACTATATTTTTTTAATAGTTGCTTATATAGCTTTGGGTGTTTATGGGATAGGCATACCGTATATGGGTTTTAGGTTATTATACAAATACAGATATAGATTATTTGATATGCAGGATAGATACGACGGTTCGACACCATTGTCTTTTTTATATTTGGGATACAGAGAGAAAAGATGGTATTATGAATTTATTATTATGGGAAAAAAAGCGGGATTAATTTTGCTATCTGTATTTTTAAGAAATCACCCTAGATATCAAATAATAGGGGCAAGTTTATTAGTTCAGATTTCTTTTTTTTTACATGTATTTCTAAAACCATACGACACAATTACGAGCTACGGATTGATTTGTAATAAATTGGAGAGTATAAGTTTATTATCACTTGTAATGACACTTAGTACGGGATTATTTTTTGGAACAATTGACTCGGGTTATCAACTGGGTTTTTTTGAAGATGTATTGATTGTATTATTAATTTTAAGCAATGGTGGAGTGACCTTATATTTTTTTATTTATTTTATAACATTGACTTGGAAAACAATGAAAACACACTTGCGAGAACATTTACAGAAAAAATTTGATGATGACGAATTACCATTTTGTTTAAAATGTTGTGGCAAATCTAAAGTCGAGTATATCAAAGAATGGTCTTTCCTTGAATTGACGGATAATTATGGTATTTATTTGAAAACAGATTTGGAAAGACACATATTTACCAATTATTTTTCCGAAAAACAAACAAAGTTAAGTATTTTAAATAGTAAAATAGATAGCATAGGAAAAAAAAAATTATCTATTAAATTGGATAAGTTGCGGTCTGAAATACAAGTAATGGAAAAACAGCGCTGCTGGCAAACTATTCAAAATAACAGACTTTATTCTACGCTAAAAAAAATAGCCATGATTCATAAATCCAAATTATGCGATGGTGAATTGGAAAAATTAGAAGAAGTTTTTAATTTGTATATGAGTCACGGTATTGAATATAATAAAAAAATGAATAACTTGTATATGAAAGAATTGGAGGGAATGATCGAAAACAAACAAAAAATAAGCTATGAAAACAAAACAGAATACAAAATAAAAGACGAGGAAAAATTGGAAAAAGAAAAAAATACAGTTACAATACAAATGGAGAATATTATTATTGTACATGAGGACGAAATGGAAAGTCATATTATTATTTAATTATTTTTCCAAAATGCGTTTGATGGATTACAAAATGTGTTTTGATTGCCGCGAAGTTTTTTTTGGTGTTCGCCCAGGTATATTTCCGTAATATATAATTGACAATACCAAAGATTTTTGTGCCGCTCTTTTTTTCCTGTTTCTGGCTTACAGAAGCGGTCGTCTTCGATTTGTGTTGTTTGATAAAATTCTTTGGTTACGGTTGCTTTCGCAATACATTTTGAACGACATGAAATATAAATGGTGTCGCCCATTTTAATTTTGGATATGTTTTTTGTTGAGCTTCTCCCCCACGATTGCGTGACATACTTGTCATTTTCCAAAGCGGCTGCGGCAAGCATTCTTTTTTCGGATTCATAACTTTTATGATTCCATGATAGCTGCCAAGTATTAATGGTAGATGAGGTTGTTGTTGTGGATTGCATGTTAATTGTTTTACTTGTTTTTATTTGCGTTTATAAAAATTTAAAAAAATACTTCAATTTTTATAAAAAAAATCTTTAACTTATAAAAAAAAAATTTAGCTAAGTTTAAATTGATAAATTAAATTATTCATAGGTACAAAACAACATGTCATCCAAATACCCAATTTCTCCATTACAAAACGAAATAAAATCAGTTCCAAAAGAATATTTTCATATTATTGCTGATCATTTGTCGAAATACCGTGAAACACAAAGAATATTAGAAATTGAAAAAAACCAACTTCTAATATCCAAAATGATTTCATATACTGTCGTTGATACCGATGTCGAGATTAATATTAATGCCATTAAACAACGTGAAAATGAACAAAATATATTATTTTTGGAACGGTATCCGATACTTGCTGCTAGACATTTCATGGGTCTTCCTTGGGGGTCAACTTCACCACGTTAATTGGTTAAATAAAAAAAAGGTATGTCGTAGACAGTTGCCTTATTGCTTTCTAGATATACAATCTCGTGTTTTTTATTACAATACAATAGTTGATATTATAATTAATTATTTGCCATGTAAATAATAGTTTTGTCCCATTCTTCTTTTTCTTTATCTGCGCGGATTTTATCTTGTTTTGCTAGTTTAATAAATTGTTGTTTGTCATCAACATTCATTTTTTTCCAAGCAACACTAATTAATTTTGAAAGTTCGCCGAATGTTGCGGTTGGATTTTTTTCTTTCATGGATTTGTTTTCTTTTTGCGAGAAGAAAGTATACGCGGTTCTCGCTCTTTTTGGTTTTTTGGGTGCTTTTAACTTTTTTAGTTTTAGCTTTGGTTTTTCGGGTTGTTCTAAATCGGTGATTTCGACGTTTGTTTTCTCAGGTTCTTTTGACTTTTTAGTTTGTTTTAAATCGGTGATTTCGGTGGTTGTTTTTTCAGATGGATATCGTAGCATAAATTCTTCGAATTGATTTTTTTGAAAATCTAAAAATCTAGATGTTTGGTCAGATTGAAATTTTTGAAATAAAGTATAGGTTGTTTCATTTGTAGATGTCATTTTAATAATTGTTTAATAACTTAATATATAAAAAATAAAAGTACTTCAATTTATTGGAGTCATGCTATATAATTAAAAGAATTATAATGAATTTTTATGATAATAAAAAAAGTAAACGTATATAAATTGCTTATTTTTATATACGTTTACTTATTTTTTATCTTTTTATAAATTTTTTACTGAATTAACGGTTACAATTATTCGTCATTTAACAAGTCATAATGTTGTCTGATTCACTTGTTTGGGAAATTGTCACTGTTTCTGCTTTGACATGTTTAGTGGCCTTTTTGGCGAGTTTCGCTGCTTCTTTGGCTTCAGCTTTGGCGAGTTTCGCTGCTTCTTTGGCTTCAGCCTTTGCGAGCTTCTTGGCCTCTTTCTCCTCAGCTTTAGCTTTGACCTTGGCGAGCTTAGCTGCCTCTTTCTCCTGAGCTTTGGCGAGCTTAGCGGCCTCTTTCTCCTGAGCTTTGGCGAGCTTAGCTTCCTCTTTCTCCTGAGCTTTGGCGAGCTTAGCTTCCTCTTTCTCCTGAGCTTTGGCGAGCTTGGCTGCCTCTTTCTCCTCAGCTTTGGCGAGCTTAGCGGCCTCTTTCTCCTGAGCTTTGGCGAGCTTGACGGCCTCTTTCTCCTCAGCTTTGGCGAGCTTGGCCGCCTCTTTCTCCTCAGCTTTGGCGAGTTTGGCCGCCTCTTTCTCCTCAGCTTTGGCGAGTTTGGCCGCCTCTTTCTCCTCAGCTTTGGCGAGTTTGGCTGCTTCCTTGGCTTCTTTTTTGCTTTGAGTGGATGCGACCGAAGAATCACTTTCATTTCCGTCTTCTGAAATCGGTTGATCCCCGAATAGTTCGTTGCTTGCTTCCTCTACCAATTTTGATATTAAATCGGATTTGTCTCCGCTTTTAGTTTTTTTAACAGAAGGTTTTGATTTCTTGGAATCATCGCCGCGTTTTGATACCAAGGAAATCGCATTGAAATCAAACATTTCAATTGCCTCATCGAGAGTACACTTGAGAACACCTTTTTCGTTTAAATGTCCTAGACATTTGTGGACGAATTCAGTATGAGACTTGATAAGACCGCGTTCTACGGAGGCGCTCATTGAGATGGATGAATTAAAAGACATTTTTTTTGTTGTTGTTATTTTATTGTGTTGTTTATTTTAATAGTTTTTACTTATTTGGTAAAAAATACTTCAATTTTTTTGATTTTTTTTTAAATTTTTTTATTTTTTTGATTTTTTTTTAAATTTTTTTATATTTTTTTTA
>Ga0206130_10001994_pt1 | contig 29128 bp, 29 predicted proteins | sample Helgoland_Spring_9_FD_148637 | JGI IMG/M metagenome (GOLD analysis project Ga0206130, IMG submission 148637) | Pelagic subsurface seawater microbial communities from Kabeltonne, Helgoland, North Sea - Helgoland_Spring_Bloom_20160512_1 | ecosystem: Environmental > Aquatic > Marine > Epipelagic ...
CGCCCTCTCTGCCTTCTCCTTATTCTGAGCTGCATCCGCGAGTACGTCTTTAACACCTGTTATATCTAAGTCAGCATATTGATTCTTATCCATTTTGATTGTGAATCCGTACTTTCCATATAATCCTTCTAATTTTATAACTTCTTCATATATCTCTGCTGTAGTACCGTTATCAATTCCATATGCTATTTTAACATCACTATTTCTTCTTTCAATTTTATCCTTTAAAGTTGTTAATTCATCTTTATAATCTGTTGTTAGGGTTTTCGGCTGACCCTTTAATTCTGGTCCGAATCCATAACGTTTGATTTCACTTCTAAAATTTGTTATCACAAGAGCAGATCTAAGATTGAACCCCACCAATTGAGCTATGCCAGTTCGAAGATCGTTTATATCAGTAGATAATTGTCCCTCCTCGGCGGCGACCCGATCCGCCTCAGCCGTCGCCTCTGCATTTAATTCAGCACTGGTTTTTATTTGATCTGTCCCCATGTCCTTAATTTTAACGTAAACCTCTGGAATAGTCACCTCTTCATCCCCATTATGAACTTTCATTAGACGGTTTCCTTCACCTTCACCTTCACCTACACTTGTAACTAAAGCGAAACTATATTTCACATTAGAACCAACTCTAAATCTACCAGGAGTTATATCCTTAAAAAGAATAACATCATTCTCAGATAATTCGGGTAATATAACTAATTTTTGATATTGTCCATCGGCTAATCTGTGATTTGTATCTGTTATTGAAGGAATTGTATTAATATCCTTTATTCCAAATAAGGTACTTACACTTATGTTTCCTCCACCTTCAATATTTCCATCTTCTAATGTAATATATTCCTTTCCTACCAATTCACTTCTTTCTACTTGTTCTGATGTAAGTGTAATCTCAGTATCAGCCGGGATTTCTCCCGGGAAATTATCTATTTTATTAATCTCAGCATAATAAACATTTATTTTTTGATCTTGGAAGTCTTTAAGGGTCTTTTTTCTTTTTAATTCGGTATTCGCATCGGTAGTATCAGTACCGTATTTTTTATAATCTTTTGTTTCGTAACCATCGCTGATTAAAGTTCCCACTACCCCTGATAGTTCTACAGTTGTAGCATTCCCCGCTAGTTCACCTAAGTCTGCTTTAATCTGGTTATTTACACTTTTAATTGAGTCAAGATCATCATCCGAAGAGAAACCATATTCACCTTTAGATTGTTCTATTTCAGAAAGCGTCTTATCGGAACCAATTCCTAATAAAGTACCAATTTCCTTAACCCCTTTAACTTTAGCATTTAATGTGTCATTCTCATTGGTACCCCCTGTACCGTAATTTTTATAATCACTTGTTTCGTATCCAGTTCCGATTAAACCCCCCAGTACACCTGATAATTGTTCTACAGTTGTAGCATTCCCTTCTAGTCCACCTAAGACTTGTTTAATCTGTAAATTTACTTTTGCAATTATTTGAAGGGCACTGGTTATTCCTCCCTCATTTATCTCGGGGAAACCATAAAATTTCATGTACGAATTGTTCAATTGTTGTGTTAATTTGTTGGAGGGGTCGAAGAGCAGCGGCGTTGATAATTCGGCACTTATGGTAACTTTTCTAATTTCTGCTGCTTTTACACCAGTTAAATCGCCCAATTCCTCCCCTGCAAAATTAACTCTTAATCCTAGTCCACCAAGATTATCGTATATATTTACTATAAAGTTGTATAATTCATAACTAGTTAGATTTATTAATTTGTCATCATCAATTGACTCCTTTAGTTTTTGGACGACCTCTCTATTTCTAGCTGAAATTTGATCAGCAGTTGTCTGTTCTGTAAAACCATATTCTTTTACTTGTTCAGTAAGTTCTCCCTCCCCCCCGTTGAAAACAGCGTTATAATTATGATTATACGGGGGTAACAGTAAATTTAATTTTTTTAGATCATCCCCTTCTAAAACTCCACCCAACTGTTGCTTCTTTTTACCACCTATTTTTCTATTCGTTCTAACTTTCATTTTCCTTGATTTTTTCTTTAAACTTTTCCTTGATTTCCTAGAAGATCTTTTTCTTAATTTATTAGAAGATTTCCTAGAAGATCTTTTTCTTAATTTATTAGAAGATTTTCCAGATGACCTTTTCCCATAGAATCTTTTCTTAAAGGATCTTTTAGATTTCTTTAAAGACTTTATCTTTGTCATTATAATATATAAATATATATTTAAAATTATTTAGAAAATCTCAAATATTATTTTATTGAATAATTATCTATGATTCACCGATAGCTACCGCAATGTCGTCTAATGATTGTATAATTCCATTGGTTCCCTTTTGTGCTTCTGTTAAGATATCATCGAGTGCCTGAGATCCTAATGGAACCGGGTATGATGCACTTGATGTTGTTTGTGGTACTTGTGGTACTTGCGATGCTTGTTGTGGTTCTGCGATAGAACTAGTTAAAGTTGAAACAGAGGAGGGTTCGGTTGAGACCTGAGTCTGTCCGGAAGAGGTATCCACCGGTCTATTAGCCCCTCTAATTACCAGCTGTAATACTGATCCATTCCGGATATTATAATATTCAAGAGTTCTACCATCTTCTAATTGCTTTCCAGCGAAACCAAGTATCTGTTTATCAAATTCGATGTCTGAATTCGCTTCAATAATATTCTTAAGATCTTCAATCGTCCCTGAAATATTAACATCAGTTAATTTTATATCATCCGTTTTACCCGTAATTTTTATAGTAATATCAATTGGCACGTCCTCCGCCCGAGAAGGGTCAACTACCCGGCCCCCATCCACTTGCGGTACTTGCGATCGTGACTTCTCATCTTGTTCAATACGGGATTGTATTGCAAACTCCTCCTGCAATTTTCTCGCAGTTGCCGCATCATCCGCAGTTGCCGCCGCTGCCCCACCTTCTTCCCCTGTAGAACCACCCAATTGATTATTTTTTTTTGTTGTCATCTTACTGGGGATTTTACCTCCCACCTTTTTCCTAACCCGTTTTTTTCTATTCGTTTTTTTTCTTAATTTACTAGAAGATCTTTTTAATCTCTTAAAAGATTTCTTTAAAGATTTTTTCAAAGATTTTTTCTTAAAAGATTTCTTTAAAGATTTTTTCTTATTCATTATATTATATTATAATAAATAAATTTGATTTAAAATATAAATAAATTATTAATATAAAGATGATTATTCCTGTCCGTTGTTTTACATGTGGTGAAGTATTAGCCGATAAATGGATTCCATATATTACTGCAATTCAAGATGAAAAAAATAAACTAAATAAAAATGTTGATCCAACTCATAATAATTTGGATTTAAGATATATTGATGTTAAAAATCCTCACCCAGAAAAAAGTGTAGAAGGTCAGATTCTGGACGAATTAAACTTACACAAGTATTGTTGTAGACGAATGATGTTAGGCAATGTTCATGTAATATCATATCTGTCTTAAGACGTATAAAGTTTATAAATAATAATATTTACTATATTATTATGAGTTCAACCTTGGATGATTTAAGTAGTCCTTTAAGGAGGTCTATTGATAGAGAAGTTGAAAGAGAAGTAATGGGTGAAATTGGGGGAATAACAGAAGGTAGAAATCAAGAATTTTCAAGATTAGAAGAAAGATTAATGGGTCGTATAAAAAATTTAGAACAGATGGTTCAATCGAATATGATAAATAAAAACTCAGATAAAGATTATGATTTAGTGCAACCTTATGAATCAGGATCAATAGAAAATAGACCTCAGATGACTCCGGCGGGTTTATCTGATTCGAACGATCATATAACTCATCTGTCAAATCATGAATTACATCAGATGAAAAATATATATGAAAAAGATCATAGAAGAAAACCAATAACTATATTAGATGAATCATTAGGTGACATACTGGATAAAACTATAAATTTTTTAGTTTATTCATATGAAGGATATACGAATAAATTATATGAAGCAGAACTGATGGAAGATGTAAAAGGTTATGAAGGTGGATATTATAAGAGATTTAAAGTTCATTTAATAGCTATGATATTATTTATTAGAGATGATAGAAATATTGTTTATATTGGATTTTTAATGATATTTTTTTCTATAATAATCTATTTTATTAATATTATAACTATTAGAGATGCTTAATTCAGATGAAACATTATCATTTATTCATAGAATAGTTCAACCGAATATAAAAACAATATTAATTGTAATTATAGTTTTTATTCTGCTATTAAAAAATCTAGAAATAAATGTCGTATTAATATTTATTCTTATACTTCTAATTTTCGTTTATCATAAAGATATTATGAATACATTCAACGAAATAAATAGTAGTGAAAAAAGAGTAGAAAGAATTATAGAAGATAACAAAAGATTTAAAAAAGAAATTCATTTTAATGAAAAAATACAGAAATTATTAAAAAAACTTCATAAATATAAAAAATATAATCCGAACGCATATGAAGAAGGATATAATCAATTAAAACAATTTATGTTTATAATTCATGATCTCGAAAAAATAGATATAGCTCATCCGCGACAATATTTTGAAAATGCTGAATATCATTTAAAACAGAGTATAAATCATTTCCAATCTTTAAGTATTTCTGTCCCCGAAGAAAAATTAATCCATGGTCTTAAATACAATAAATATGAATCAACGAAACTGGGTTCAAGAATAGGGAAGTTATGTAAAGATCTTTATAAACATTGTTATCATTTAATGTTTAATTTATCTCTAAGACTAAATGAACTATGGATAAAAGATCCAGATATATATATGAATCAGATTACTATGAATGTTGGAAACGTGGGGCCCAATGAAATAGATGATTTTAATTGGGAAATATATTAAGTTTATTTATTATTTAATAATATCACATCTAAAATAATAAATGAATTATATACATTTTCCAATCCCGTATATTAAAAAATTTTCACAGACAGACTCATTTAATTTTTTAGATCTTTTAAAAGAAAATGTAGATATTGAAGTTTATTATAATATCATTAATAATTTGGACTCATATGTCTTTAAAAATTTATGGAATAATTTATTGAAAGAATGGTCTAAATCAATAAAATATATGCAACGAAATAAAAATAAAAAATATGATAATTATCTGGTAGATTCATATAAGATAATTCATAATATTATATATGCGCAAGAATTAAATGAATATTTAGATAATTTTATAAAAAATGATAAATTTAAAGCATTTTTCGTGATAAACTGTATATTGAAATATACATAAATTCACATAAATTCACATAAACTAATTCATATTCGTATACTGATTCGGGATACCGGCTGCTTCTAAATCAATAGGTTCTATCTGAGGCATTTCTATGTCTTGATGGAGATCCAATATAGCATCATAATTGGGATTATCCTTCGCGCCCAACCTTATCAATTGTTCTATAAGATAATTATGTTTTAAAAGACTAAATAAAGTTTTATTATTATTATTTAATTCTGTAAAAGTTAAATAATTTTTATCATTAATATTAATATTTATAGTATCATTCATATTAGTTGATATATCAAGATTAAATAGATTCTTATTCTGTGCTGGATTTCTAGATATATCGGAAATCCGGTACCGAGCACCTTCACTCATTCTTACAGAATCTACTATTATATATCTATAACCTGTAAAAGTTGTGATCGGCATAATCGAACGAGGGAATAATTTACCTATATATCTTACATTATAATACTGATTGAAATCTGTAAAGTTCGAGTTTCCTTCTACAATATATATGTAAAGACTTCTTTTTTCTAGATTGATTAATTTTAGTTCTGTTTTTGTAGTGTTTAACATATTTTCATATAATTTTAATTGTTCTGAATCTATTTCTGATACCTTATCATTAATAATACATTCTCTTAAAATTCCCTCCATCATTAACATTGTTTCTAAATAATATTCATACTCATCCACCACATTCACCTCATCCACATCCACCTCATTCACCTCATTCACCTCATTCACCACATTCACCTCATTCACATTCACCTCATTCACCTCATTCACCTCATCCACATCCACCACATTCACCTCATTCACCACATTCACCACATCCACCACATTCACCTCATTCACTTTATTCGGACATGTTCTCCTATTATGACCCGAAGATCCACAGATTGAGCAAGGCATTTCTACTTATTTATTACTTATTTTATTACCCAATAATTAACAATTAAATCAAATTTATTCAAGACTATCTATTATTGTATTTTTATTCTTCTTTTTTCTAAATAATTTAAGATATTCGGAATTATTCTTGGTATTTTTATTAATAGGATTATTGTTAACTATAATTATTGGGGGGATAATTAATTCATCATTATTATTGTTACCAATATACTCATCCCTATCCATTCCTCCACCGAACATTTTAAGAGATAATCTATTAGGTATAACATTTATATCCACGAATTCTCCGTAAATTGATTTATGATAAAATTTAAGTAAATAATATTTTTCCCATAATTCTTTATCCTTGTAATTATCATATATATATCTGAGAGAACATTCATCTGAACAAAAAAATCCATTAACATAGAATATCCCAGATTTATATTTTAGTGGATGATATTTTATATTATCACAATTGTGACAACAATTCCAGCAACATACATTTTTCTTTTCATATTCTTTTTCTATTTTCATGTATCCAGGTAAAATCTCTAAAGTATTGTCAGTTGAAGGTTTTTTTATACATATTATTATGTTTGACATTTATGAAATAATATTAAGATAGCTTTAAGTTTAAAAATACAAATAATAATAAGTTTTTAAAATAAATATGTTCGGTGAAATACAATTTGAACTTAGTGGTCTTCACACTTTATTACTATTTTTAATAACTGGTGGAGCACTGGCAATTTTATTTCTGGAAATAAGAAAAATTAAAATTCAGATAGATTCTCTATCATCTAAGAGTATGAAACAAGATAATGATAAAATATCTGCCCCGTATCAACCATTAAATGAATTGAATTCTATTAATCCCGCTAATCCCAATACTAACTACACATTGAATTCAGATAATATAATTAAATCGTCCACGAAAGATAATATCCCTGTCCCCTTACCCCAAGAATTTAAAAATAAAGATATTCCCGACGAAATTCATAAAGATAAACTATTAGAAGAAGAAATCATTGGGGGGAAAGATGGATTAAATGAAATAAACATAGATGATCTGATAAGGGATGATTCGGATAACGAAGATGAAAATGTAAAAGATGTTGATGATCTGGATCTTAATGATATAGTGAATTCCATTGATTCGGATGATTCGGATGATTCGGATGATTCGGATGATTCGGATGATTCGGATGATTCGGATGATTCGGATGATTCGGATGATTCAGAAAAAAAAATAGAAGAATATAGAAAACTCACGGTAAATGAATTGAAAAGTATTCTCTCTGGGAAAAATTTACCCCAAACTGGAAATAAAACTAAATTAATTCAGAGAATAAAGGAAAATATGTAAATCAATTGAAATTATTTTATTTATTAAAATATAAATGAGTAAAGTTACGGATAATGTTGAATTGGGATTTCCCGCAAGAATGAACGATGGACGTCAGTTTACAGATTATAGACCCAATTGCTATCTTAACAACGAATTGGGTCAGAATATGGGTAGTTGGCAATACAGAACATTCTTAACACGGAATGCCATCGAAATACACAATAAAATGGTTCAAGGAGTCGAACAGAATAGTGCTTGCACGAATTGCACCGGAGCGCCGATACCCGATGTAAAAACAGTCTTAGATTGTACTCATCAGAATACTTGTTATTATAATATGAAAGATCCCAATGGTCTGGGGCAAGGTAGAAATTACAACACCCAATAATTTAAAAATATAAAGTATTATTTAATTTAAATGAATATAAGTTTTTATATTCCCGGAGCATGGTTAATTTATCATACAATGGAATATTTTTTACACCGATTTAGTCATAGTCCTAAATCGGGATATATTTACAAGAGACATAAAAAACATCATACGATACATTATCCAATTACAAATTTAATGAGTAAAGAATACAAGACAGATTATATATATGGTATATCAGATGGTCTTTTAGCTCATGGTCCACCAACTATTTCAATTATTGGATTTTTATATCTTTTTTTAGACAAATATATATTTTTAAAATTATCAAGTTGTATATTATTTACTGCTTATATTTCAGATTATTTTCATACTCATATTCATACACAAGATAGTTGGTTAGATAATTATCGATGGTTTATTAAAATGAGAGAAATACACTTTAATCATCATAAAAATACAAGTAAAAACTTTAACATATTAGACATGAATATAGATAAATTAATGAAAACATATAAGTAAATTATTTTTTTTTACTGTCTCCAACGGTTCCCACAATCTAAACAATTGATAAATTGTGTCATGGGTTCATCTGCTGACCTTGTCTGTATCTCGTAGTAAGAACAAGAACGACTACCACATTTCCTACATTTGAATACATCCGTCATAGCCTCAGGTTTAAAATCATATTTAAGTTTATCCCTTTTTATTCTTAAATCATGTAATTCTTTCCAATTTTCTGGAAAAATATCGTAAACTTTAAGGTAGCATATTTTTTCGGGATCTATTTCTTTACTTTTAATTCTTTCTATAAAATTTATATTTTTAATATAAGAATCTTTTTTAATATTCGCATAAATAGATCGTATTTTCGATAAATAGAAATCTTTAAACAATATATTAGACCAATATCTTTTTATATTTTTTTCTTTACTTTTTCTAATAACATAGTTAAATATACCCTTTTCTATTTTAAATGATAATATTTTATCATTGATTTCTTTTTCAAACATTTTAACAATTGAAAATCTAATTTTATCATCACAACTGCTATTCATTTTAAATTAATTATTAATTTATTATTTAAATAATATCAAATTTATATTAATATTCCGTTAAATCTTCTTCTAGTTCGTTTTCATTATCAGATAATTCCTCTTCGACTGAATCCTCATCTTCGGTTTTATAATCTTCATCCTCTTCCCCCTCGGATAAAGGTTCATCATCAGAAGAATTACACTCATCGAATCCACCGAATAAAATATTATAGTAATCACTATAATCTGTTATTGTTAATTGTGAATATTTACCTTTACAAGTTTTAACAATAAATATATCACCGAATAATAATTGTTCGGATGAATCTGCGTCTATAAATGAACTTGAACCTGCTGGGGGTAAATCATGCTTATTTTCGAATCCAGCTTCTCCATCATACCATCCGTAACATACGAGTTCAGTATTTCCTATATTCCATGTATAAAGTAATTTTAATGAATTATTGCCAGTTGATTTACTATTCTGTGTTAAAGTTTTCAAGATATTCTTTTTGGTAAATTTACAATCTAAATCACACATATCACCATTCTTTAAAATCCGAACAACTTTCATTCCTATATTTAAATATTTATCTAAATTTTTAAATAATTTTGTAAGTTTATATTATAATGAATCTGACGAGGGATAATCCTTTGGAGAGAAAACTATCTTTAGAATCATCAATGATATCTGGTGTGGATACAATAGATGAATTAGAAAAAAAGAAAATAGTGGATCCAGATTTTAAAAAAAAATCTCCCGAAGAAATTGATCCATCCGAATTAGAAATGGATACAGAACCAGAGGGATACGATTTTGAAGAAAGATTGAAAGAGGATGGTCCGCCTCCAACTAATTTCTTACCCCCAGAGGTAAATAGACGTATTATCAGAAACTTTCACACTATATTTAAACAATTTTATGAATTATCGGGGGGAGACTTAATAACTAGTTTCGCGATGACGAATTTAGTTCTACTTGGTTCTCAATTTATGATAAATTTAATTGATTACATATCCAAGATTGATAATGCATCATTTTTATTTTCTCAGGTCGGACTTCATACCATGATTCAATTGTATGTACCAGATGAAGAATATGAAGATTTTATGATGAGGAAAAATATAAGAGAGGAATTAACATCTAATAGTGAAAATGTAACCAGATTATTAAAAAATAACCCATTAAAATCTGTATTATCTAAAGAACATCTAGATATAGACGATGAAACGATAATTAAATTAAAAGAATTCATGGAATTATTTTCTCTAAGAGGTTCAACTTTTTCTGAAAATTTCAATTCGTTTATTGAGAATGGTGTTGTTAAATTTAGAATTGGTTCTACTCTAAATTCTTTATTATTTTCACATAATTATAGAGCCAACCGATCAACAACAGAGGGGGAACCTATTTATAAATTATTAGATGAATTAGGTGAACCCGGTAATCAAGAATCTCTTAAAAGATTATTGGAAGACGAGGGGAATAAACAATTAATGAATTCAATATTTAATCTTCTTACATTATTTTCTTTATTACAACCCGAGGTTAGATCAAAAATTATTAATCAAATACCTATTACTCAAAGTGCGGCAGATATTAGAGAATCAACAATGCAATACACAACAACGGGAAAACCCTTAAAAAAGGTAGGAAATATCACATATATAGATAGATTACCAGGTTTCTATAGAATAAACACTGACGTATTTAAATATATAATGAAAAAAGTTCCCAAGGGTAGATTAAAAGAATTCAAGGGGATCCTTTATAAATTTCCGATTGAAGAAAGAACAAGAGAAGAATTAGATGAATTAGTAAAAGAATTTACAGGTAAGAATATAGATAAACATGAGAAAGATTTTTCAAAGATAGTTAAGAAACAGACAATGAAAAAGAAAGCAGGGAAACAAAAACATAAAAAGAAACCAATTAAAACTAAAAAAGGAAAGAAATCATCTAAAAGAGAAACCGATACGGAAAGAACAAAGAGATTAAGAAAACAGAGGGAATCCAGAAAAAGAAAAAAAAAGAAAAAAGAAAAGAAATCTACAAAAAAAAATAGAACGAACAGAAAAAAAAATGACAGAGTAATTAGAATAGGAGATTCGGTTGAGATTCATTATAATTAAATTCTATTTCTAAATATAATGGTTTTTAAAGAAGATTATGACGAAAATTCCAGATTACAGGAATCTAACAAAATTTTATTAAAATATCCTACGCGTATTCCTATCATCGTAGAAAAACATGAAAAATGTCAATTCGAAGAAATAAATAAAAAAAAATATTTAGTTCCGAAAGATCTCCCAATGAATCAATTCGTTTTTATTATTAGAAAAAGAATTAAATTAGATCCATCGCAGACATTATTCGTTATGGTCAATAATAGTCTGGTTTCAAGTTCAGAATTATTGGGTGATGTATACGAAACTAAAAAAGATGCTGACGGATTTCTTTATATGAAATATAGTTCCGAAAATACTTTCGGTTAAATAATATCTTTTTAACGATTAAAATAATATTTTATATAAGTATAATATTATAATGAATAAAATTATACTTGTAGGATTATCATTAATTCTTCTTTATTTATATATTAACCGAGGTAACACGATTGGTTCTGACGAACCTTCACAGAAAGAAATTCAGAATCTTGATTATGTTAAAGATAAAGAAGAAATAATACAAGTAGATGAATTGGGCGAGTTTCCGACTCCTCAGATAAGTAGAGGATTTAAGAAATTATCTAAAGAAGTAATGAAACCAATAAATAACGCCAAAGACTTTTTCCCTAATAAGAAAAATCCAGCAATAATTAGAGATGTCCCGAGTAATATGGTTAAAGAAAGGGTTTATTTCCCTGATTATTTTAGAAAAGATAGATTAAGTGGCAATGATATAGGAACAGGGGAAATGAGACCTTTTAATACCAATGATGAACCCGATAATTCATGGACAGACTCTAATGTTTCACATCACCCCAAGTTTTACACAAGCGATATTAAAGATGAACTTACTAATGTGGGAGCTTTCTTCGATAAAAATAATCAATACAATGACAAAACAAGCTCAAATACAGATGTTTTACCGAGTGATAGTTGCTATACTGATAAGAGAGGTATGAAGTTCTGTGAGGATAATACTCGTTTACAGAATATACCACCTTCTCTTATAACGGATGTTAATAAATGTTATGCTCTTAATACAGTCGGTATGTATAAAGATAAAAATAAGAAAGTTAATGAATATATCTCTTTCAATGAAGAAAAAATAGATAATGAAAATTTAGGTGTATGGTCTTACTCTGATGATAGAGTAATGAATGGTGGTAATTTCTTTAATGAAGTTTTCCCTTCAAAACAGAGAAACGAAACAGTCGCACCTAAAATAAAGGGATTAGTTGGATCTTGTGGTATTTAAATAATAACATTTTTCATTTATTTCTACGTTATTTTCTTCACACCAATTAACAGTTAATTGTATCTGTTCGGTTGTAGGATATATTTTTAAAGATTTATCAAAAAGTCTTATTCCTTCGTTAATTTTATTTATCTGTTTTTCTAAATAATATTCATTGAATTTACGAATATTATTTAAGAAATCTTCAGGACATTTATATTCTGTCTTATTAATCAATCCTCTAAATAGAAGATTAATTATTTCTTTATTATATCCTTTATAACCTATACAAATTATATACTTTTCTGAATTAGACATACGACTTACTGAAGGTTTATGAAAATATATATCTTCATATAATAAAGTTAATATATATATTAAGTGAATTGTTTCTTTTAAAAAAATATCAAAAATTTTACATATAAAAGATCCTCCAACTTTCTGAGTATTAAGTGCTAAAAATATCTCACTCTGTATTAATTTTAAAGAATTTTTTTCTTGACTATTATAATCTACAGAATAATCAAATCCACCGTCGGCAGTAACTATATCATAATAATTATTTTTATCTTTTATTAGAGATAGTAGATTATTTATATCGCATATATCCCCATTATTTCTTATTCCATATTTAAAATTTATTTTATTGGTCATAAGTGTTTTATTCCAATAGGGGATATTTTTATCTTCGGATAAAAGACTCGTCGCATCTATTTTCACATCGTTCTCTAATAAACACTGAATAAAACCCCCAGGTGCTTCCGCTATACAGAAAATATTATTATAATCTTTTAATATATTGAATTTATTTAATATTTCTTTCATCTTAAAATATGAACGACTATATGGATAAAAAAGAGCTATATTCTTTAAAGGATTGGGTGAAGTATATATATATTCATATTCGTTGATTATTTTTTTTATTACAGACCATTTTTTAGGATTTTCATCTATTTTAGATTTTTCTTTTTTTATAGTTTTAATGAGATCTTTCATATCAGAAATAAGTATCTCTTCACCATACTTGTATTCCAATTTATATTTCATACATTATGTTAATTATAATCTTTTAAGTTAATATTTTTCAAATACGAACCAATTATTGAGAGAACTTAATACCTTTAATTTTTCATTTTCCTTTTTATTTATATCTAATGATTTATGATAAGGTCCCCCCGATTTCAATAAAGTATCTTTAGAAGATAATTTATTCAAGTTTTCTATTATTGTTTCAAATGAACCTATCCCGTCTTCTAAAGAATATTCATCTTTATTAAATATACCATTGAATACACCCCTTAAATCAAGTTTAACAGGTCTAAATTTATATAATTTCATCATATCTTTTAAAAGATCAAAATTTACCATGTATTCTGTTATAGATTGACCTATGCTACTCATTTCTACATTAATTTTCTGTCCCAATAGTGATTTTATATTAGTTTTATCATAATCAAAATTATCTATTTCATAATCTTTCTTTATCGAGAATACACGATTTTCATGATCATCATACATAGAATATTCGTCTTTATCTTTCAATAGATCAAATAATTTATAACCATCATAGCAAGTCCCTATAAATAAACCACCTTTATTACAATTATCACTTAAGTTCTGTAAATATCCCCTGAGTGTCATTTCATCTTTAAAATAATAGTGAATTGTGAATTGACTACTAATAACATCAAAACCTTTATCTGCTATTTTTCTATAAATTTTTTCCACTTTCGTATATTCTTTCGGTAAAGATTTTTTTTTATTATAAATGATATTTATAAGATTTCTATTTCTTTCTATCATTTCATCTGAACCCTTATAACCGAATCCATCTTTAATAGATTCGGATGTATCGTATTGAATAAACATAGCTTTAGGTTTGTTTTTAGTCTCAAGATAAAATCTTTTCGCTGCATTATTTACATCTCCCGATATATCTAATCCTAATAAGAATTCAATTCTATTTTTAGAATACAAGTATTTTCTTATATCCCCACCTCTTCCTATAGATGTATCCATTATAGATATTGATCTATTACCAACAGAACACGCGGCTGTAATAAGTTTATTTTTAATAAAATTATGTAATTTCCTTAATGAAATATCATCGGATGTTTCATCTTCATTATCAACATAATAGTTATCTCTTGTTATGTCTTCTTCTTCTACTTGAGGGATATCTTCCGTACCGGTTATCATTTCCGTTGTTACTGGATTAATTATAGTCTGCCATATATTATTCGCAGTAATAAAGAATTGAGGTTTTATTTTATCAGTTCTCAGTCTCAGCGGAGTCCACCTTGAATCTTCGGGATTATCTGGACAATATCTCATTTCCGCGAGTTGATTATTAATTAACTCGGATTTATCTTTTTCACAGAATATTTTATTATCTTTTAATGGTAAATTACAGACATGATGGGATTTAGTTTTATCTGGATCAAATAATACTTCTCTTTTCTCTTCTTCAAATTTATCTTCTGTTAGTATTTTCCAAGAATAATCAAATGTTTCATCTCTCTTACTATCATAACCAACATATAAATGAACCTGTTTACATTTAGTAAGTCTACCATTAATCCTAGAACTCACGATTTTATCTCTTTCTCTTCCATTTTTATCTTTTTCTTTTACGAATCTTATCTTGAAATCAATCGTATTTTCTTCTGGTGGTTTCCATTTATAATTAATAGACCATTCTCCACCGAAATTTCTCAATACTTCTCCCTCATTAAGAGATCTTACCGACATACGCATCGGCATATATATGAGTCCGTCAATTGAATATTCGTAACCGCTTTTTTTCGTTTCAATATCCCATAATTTCTTAGATTGCTTAAATATTCCACTAATATTCGTATATTTATTTGGATCTTTTTTACTCTTCTGTAGTTTCTTGGGTCCTTCCAAATATGCCTTGAACCCAATTCTAAAATCAGTTTCATCGAATATCATTTCAACATCTCGTTTAAAATCTTCTATTATCGTAAATCTTGAAATATCTTTCTTTTTTTTAGATATCCAGGGATAACTATATGCATGTTCAGGATATTTAGAAAATCCATCCCCCCCATAGTAAACATCGAATACCATGAATAATTTTATAGGATCACCGCGTCTATTTTTAGTTATGTATTCTCCATCAAATAACCATTTCCCTTGACAATTTTCAAACTTAACATTCGTACCTATTATTTCTTTTTTAGGAGTAATTAAATACCCCCTCTTATCGGAATTAACCAGTAACTGTGCCCTTATTCCGTCTGCTTTTTCGGTGACAACGTAACCCTCTAAAATTGAATTCCTATGATCTTGCATTACGTGATTCATGGATATTGAAACAGGATTAGGTCCAATAAATCTCGTTTCTCTTACTTCCAGGTTATTAATTTCTCTTTCTAATCTTTCATCTTTTTCTTTTTTAGCTTTATTTTCTCTTTTTTTCTTGAATAAATATCCCGAATCATTCTGTTCGGTTAATATTCTATAATCAATAATAATTTCATTCTTCAGAGTATTACTTAATAATATATTGTCATTCATTTTTAATTTTAGAATTTCTTCTATCGTTTTCTTGAACAATTCTACTAACCCTCTTGCTACGAAATTTATATCACTACCCATCTCTTTTTCTTTTTTTCTCTCAAATATTTCACTTCTCATTTTTATTTCCTCCTGTAATATTTCATCGTCATCATGGAGACCTAATGCCAACTCTTCTTCAAATGTCATCATCGTGTCCATCTCTGCCTTTCTATTATAAATATATGGCTCGGATTTCCATTCTTTGGAAACTTCAACCAGTTTTGAATCGGGGAATAATACATTTGAATCAGGATCATCTAGTCTTGGACTCCCTGGATTATATGTGCGATTATATATATCTTCTTCATCTGGATCTGCGAGTTTTGAATCGGGGAATAATACATTTGAATCAGGATCATCTGGTCTTGGACTCCCTGGATCATATGTGCGATCATATATATCTTCTCCTTGGGCATCCCTGGGGCCTTCACCCATCCAAGGGGGTGCTTCACGGGGTGTTCCGGGTCCTTCATCTAATTCAAGATTTAATGATCCCGCACCAGATTTAATTTTTCTCTTCGGTGGGGGGGCCCAAGATATTTTTTTCGTATATTTCGCTATTTTAACAATATATTTTTCGGGGACAAGAATTGTATTTTTAAATTCTGGATTATCTTTTAATTCTTCTTCTGTAAATAGGGGGAATACTTCATATTCAATATAATCAGTATGTTTAGGGGATCTTTCATAATCACCCTCTATATTCATCTTTTTAGATTTATAATTTAGTGTCTTATTATTCATAAGAATCCCTTCAAATAGTTCTTCTCTCTCACTATCTTCCCAATATTCATATTTTATATCTTGAAAAGATGTCTTAGGCAATACACTAATCTGATCTTCGGGTATTGTCACAACATCTGAGAATTCACCCTGATCCTCATTTATCCCCCTCGGGATGTTATAACGATCTTCATAATCAGCTATTTCAAATGGTTCTAATTCAGAATAAACATTATCACCTTCATTTTTTTTAGAAGAAAAATCGGTTTTCATTTCCATAAATTTATTTATTAGCTCTTCATCTTTTTCATCCATTTCTTTCTTTAATTTTTCCTTAAAAACATCTATAGGAAATATCCCCCTGTTATCAATCGATCCAACATATTCTATTTCAAGTTCATATGATTCCTTGTTTTTAAGAATACCAGATTCTACTAATGATTTATATAAATTATTAGACCTCCGCTGAATATTATAATCATTATGTTTAACAACTGTTACATCTATTCTAAATAAATTGTCATCAGTTAGAAAACTATATCTCTTCTTGTATCTAAAATATTTTAACTTATTCCTCCAATCCATTAATAAACTCTGAACTTCAAAATAACTTTCATCTATTTCTTCTTCTGTCTTCAAGTTAATCTTGTAATTATAATCATAATCCATAATAGGATAAAATTTAATATTGGGAAATTTAGAATTAGTATATCTCTTTTTTCTAATAAAATTTCTCAAGGGTACATCCTCTATGTTATCTGTTTTACAATACTTTTTTATATTTTCTATACCAGTTATAGTCGTTCTTATTTCTTTTATTATAATATCTAATGTATTTTCTTCACTTAATAAAGGATATTTCTGTCTTAGGGTATTTAATAATCTTAAGAAATCATCTCTATTCATTTTACTTTTAAAGTCACCACCATATACGAATTCTAATTCACAGTTTTTATCTTCAATCGCGTATTTCGTATATTGTAAAAGTTGTGTATTTTTAGTCTTATTCAATAAATTCATTATATATATTAATATATTTAATATTGTTTTAAATTATCAAATTTATTTATTATTCATCCCATTAATTTTATCCTGTTAATTTCATCATACAATACATTTTTAGTTTTATTCTTGTTATTTTCTTTTAAGGGGATATTTAAATCAGATGCTATATCTCTTAAATCATTTATCTTATATTTACTAATTGGCTCCAGAAAAGTCTTATAAACTCTCTTAACATCTATAGTAAAGATTGAATCGGTGATATCTTTTTTAACTACATTATCCGGTAAACTATCCACTAAATAAAATTTTTTTCGGTTAAAACAGAGATAAATTTTACTGTAATTCTTATCCGTCGTTTCGTAATATTCCCTCTTATTAAGATCTACGAATACGAATTGTATCTTAAATAAATCATTCATATAATAAAGAGAAGAAATATTCTTTTCTTTTTCCATTGACCCATGTAAACCAGATTGAATTACTTTTTTTTTCATATTTTTAATATTATAATTCATATTATCATAGAAATTCTGCGAATCTTCGTCTATTCTGGACGATATTTCTATTACTCTTTTCTTGAAAATTGTTTTCTTATCTTTTTCTGAAGAACTGGCCAGTATTAAATCGTAATTATTAAGAATACAGAATAAAAAATTATAATATTCTTCTTTTATTTCGGTATTTTTCGTTTTCTCGATAAAAGAAGATTCGTTAATAGAAGAGATGAAATCACAATCGGAATTCATACTCTGGATTAGATTTATAATCATATTGTTTATTATAATCTATTGTTGTTGCTTTAAATAAATTTATGCGAAGTTAAACTTTAAAATCTTTTCCAAATAATTATCTAATTTAATTGATTTTTCACTTGTATTGAAATAGTCGTGTTGTTTTACTATATCAATATTTTCTGTTTTATTTTCATATGGGACATCATCTATTTTTTCTTTTACCAATTTATAAATTCCATCTATATGTTCTTTTTTTAATAATGATAAATTTATAAAAAACCCATTTGAATTGTGTGAATAATTTATATTTTCATAATTTATAAATGATATAATATCATCTGTTTCAGATATAAAATCTATATTATTAGAAATAAATTTTATCTTTTCATCCATTATTATTATTTTTCTATAAAAAAAATAATGGATAAAAACTTATATTGAAATATTAATGTGATATCTTTCCTATTAGTTGTATCTGTTCTCCCATATATTTTATACGTTTATCCATTGTTTCAACTTTTATTTTATGACCTTCTTTTACTTTTTCTATATCACAATATTCCTTGGGGACTATAATCAATAAAGGTGATGTTTTTAATTCTTTCTGATCACCGAATTCCACGAAACATATTAGACCCATTTTAGTAATATTATTAATGATACAATCATAAATACATCCTTTATTCGGTGATATAGTTTTAATCTTATAATTAATTTTATATTCAATTAAACTTTTATTATCGATATTTATAATCTTTCCTACACTTCTATTAACTATTTCTATACTATCCTTAACTATATAACCATTTTTCGTACATTTACCCTCGTATTTTTTAAGTTTATGAGATATAATCCCGTCAATATTTTTCGTTTTAAATATATCAGATGATTTTAGTTGTATAGTTTCACTTAATATCTGATCGGTAGTGATATTCATCATTTATAATATTATTTATAACATATATTTAAATCAAATTTATTTAGATTTATAATTATATAACCAAAAAAGATCTCCACTAATAAATGAACCTTTTCTCCTTAAAAGTAACTCAATATTAATTATTGATTCTAAATTTAATCCTGTTGTTGGAATTTTCTTTTCTCCTTCAGATAAATCATCTATAATCTCGTCTATTGCTTCTTTCCCACCATAAGCTATCCACCCACCAACAAGCGACAACATTTGACCCGAACCTATATTATCTTTCTTATACTTACATATCATACTATTCATAGGATATTTATCTAAATCTTTTAATCCAGTCTTATATTTTAGATAACCATATTTATTGTGACTTTTAAATACAATATTTTTATCAGTTTTACGGAGATCGTTTAATATATTAACTTCTAAAACCTTGTTGCATAAAATTATTTCTCCCGTATCTTCATCATATTTAAAACATATAATATGATCTTTTTTTTCACTTCTTAAATAGTCATAAAGAAAGAAACCCCATGGTTTCTTATTATTTTTATCTGATATATGATATTTAAATTTTTTATCTCGATAAATTATCATTTTATTGTAATAATTTCTAATTGTATTTAAAATATCAATATCTATTTCATTATCTTCTATTTTTTCTTTTATTAAGAAATACATAACCATACATCTATCTCTAAAAGTAAAACGATCTACGAAAAATTGTTTTATAGTAATATCGGTATATATTTCTTCATAATCGTTTTTTTCTCCTTTAATTACTTTTTCGCCTTTACTATCTTTCGTAGTATAAAAATCATCGTATTGTCCCTTTAATTCCTTATTCAATTCGTTCAATTCAACTCTTGTGAATTTTTGTCTTTCAGATATGTCTAAAGAACTAAAATTATTCCCATCTAACTTATAATCGAAAACGTCTATTTTCCCTGTATTAATTCTATAATAACTTGATAAATATATATCTTTATTTTTTACCGGTTGAAATACATAATATTTATTGATATATTTAATAAATCCTTTAGTTTTATTTATTGTAATATTATCTTTATCTGTTATTAATTGTTCTAAAGAATGATTGAATATATCATCATTAAAATTTTCAAAATTATCTTCCATTTTAGTTTTTAATTCATCATAGTTTAAAGATATAAATTCACCAATAATAGTTGATATATATATCTTATAAGTATTTATAATTGGTTGCGAATATTCTATCTTGAATGTTGATTTTTCTAATTCATCTTTTATAACACTATCGGAAATATTAAAATCATCTGTTATATAATCGCAATTTTCTAAAAATGAACATGTTCGGGAATAAGGTTTATCAAATGGTTTATCAGTAAATTCATTGGGCCCTTTTATAGAAGGTTTAATAGTAATTTCATCTATATCGGATTGTTTTATGACATTGGAATTTCTAAACAGATATTTATCTATTGAAACTTCTTTTAATATTTTCTCAATAGTACCAATCTGGGTTGCTTTATCTTCGCAACTATGATACATATATGTCTCAATGCTTTCATTATTTTTTAAATCACAAGAATGTAAGAATACGGTAACATTTTTATCGTGCTCATCCTCTAACATGGAATGAGAACAATTACGGATACCTCTTCCTATAACTTGCTCCAATTTATTTATATTATGCCAGGGTTCTAAAAGATGAATATTTCTAATATTTTTAAAATCTATTCCCTCTGCCGCTACGGTTGATCCAATAACAACTTTAATTAATTTACCTTCTCTATTTCCCTCTGAATTTAATATATTCAATTCTTTTTCAAAATTATTAGTTAATTTCAATGAAGACCCAGCTATAACGCTATATGTAGCCCTAATACCACCTTCTTCTAATTTAGTACCATCATATGATATAGGTTTTCTTTTATTCGTTGATATTAATACTTCTTCTTTATCATATTTCGTAAATCCATTATGCTCTAATGCTAATACCAATGGCATTATTCCTCCATCTAAGAAATTAGAATAAATGAATGTAATACCTTCACTATTTATAATTTTTTCTATTATTGTTTTTATCTTACATGCGTAATTACCGAGTTCATCCAGATCTAAAAAGTTTTTAATTTTAATATTCTTTTTTAATGTGTATTTTACGGGTTTTTTACTCTTTATAGAGAAACAATTTTTTATACCATCCGAACCATAGCAATCATCTATATCTCCCGAATCAACAGGAAAAATACAATTACTTATCTGTAGCATTTTACCATAGTAAGTTACATCACTTATATTTTCTTTCCCCTCAATCTGTTTTATTTCTTCGGTATATTTCTGCAATTGTTTATCTTTCAATTTAGATGAATATAACTCCATAAATTTCATTTTCGGTGTTAAATTATCTTTATTAAAAATATTCTTTTTCTTAGGTTTTAAAATATTATTTATTTCACCTTTAATCTGAGATATATCTATTCTATAGGGAAATGTAGTTGGATTTTCACCTCTTAAGTACGAAATATATCCCTTGGAATATTCTCTTATTAAATCGTCACTTTCTTTCATTAATGTATTTCCTTCGAATTTAATAGTATCTTTTATTATTTCACGTTTATCGTTTAATAGCATCATATTCAATATCCATATGATCTCCTCGGGTTGATTAAACATTGGATTAGCAGTTAAGAGTATTAATTTAAGATTATCACTATATTTAATTACTTTCTCAATATATAATATCGTATCTCTTTCTTTTATCAGTGAATCTTCGCTTCTTATTTTATGGACTTCGTCTATAATTAATACTCTGTTTGAATATTTTTTTTTTATTAGTTCTATTTCTTTCTGTTTTAAAGATATTATATCTTTTTTAGATATCATCTTTGTATTTTCCTCAAGATATCTTTTCACTGAATTGGAGAAAGAAAGATAACCGAACATTTCGTAATATTCTTTTATTCTCTTTTTCGCAATTCTATCTTTATCTTTTTCATATTTATCTCCATCTTGAATATATTCTTCTCCCGTACATTGATTATTTTCTTTAAATGGATCGTAAATATTTTTCTTCCATCCACTCTGTATTTTATCCGGTGCTAAAATTATTGTTTTACCTAATAAATCCTTGAAATTTTCAGCAATTGATACACCAGAACAAGTCTTACCAACGCCAACCCCATGAAATATCAATATACTATTATAGGGTGTATTGGGAGACATATAATTTTTTAAAAATAATTGATGTGGTGATAATGTAAAAATACTCTTAACACATGAATTTATTCTTTTCTGAGGTATATAATGAATTGCGAATTCCTTTTTTTTAGATAATTCTTTTAAAAATGTATCATATTTTTTATATTCTTGAATCTCGGGATAATATCTAAAATTATTATTCTTATATTTATTTATTTCCTTGGTATCTATTTTTTTATTTATTAGTTTTTTTATACTATCTATCTTTAATGATCTAATAAATAATGTTTTATTTAAAGATGATAAATCTTTTTTTTCTTTTAATAAATTTAATTCTTCAATGGGGGATATTAATTCTTCATTAATAATCTTATCATATTCATTGTAAAGATATTCTTTTCCTTTATCTAAATATAATTTATCTATCTCTTTTTTATAAGAGTCAAGGTCTAATTCTATTATTTTTTCAATTACTAATTCTTCGAAAATCGAAATCATTTATATATTATATGATAATATAATCTTCTATATTTTCAAGAAAATTAAACATATCATTTAGTAATCTGTATCGACTTTTATGATAATTTCTTAATTTATTCGTTGCTTCTGTTTTATTTAACCATTTCATATTAGAAATTTCCATAGATTGAATTAAACTTTCATCGAGTAAAATCTCTTTTTCGTAATTTTTTAATTGTCCTAAATAATAAATATGTCTATATCTTATTTTATTTTCTCCGGTATATAATTCAGATAAAGGAGAAATATTTATTAATAAATCATAATCATCCGTTGTAAAATTAGTTTCTTCTTTACATTCTCTTATAGCACAATTTATATTTTTTTCATTATTGTTTTTTCTCCCCTTCGGAAATTCCCATTCCGTTTCAGCGTAAATGGTTTTACTTTTACCTAATAAAGTAGTTACATCATAATATAATCCTTTATAAGTAATACCGTTTTTTAATTGATCGAATTTATTTTTAGATTTTTCATAATCTTTTTTATATTTCTGACCCACTAAATCATCCAGTAACCATAGATCTTTCCATAGTTCGTCAAATGATTTAGTTTTAATATTTTCTTTTTCTTTAAGAGAAAATTTATTCATTAATATTAAAATATATCTTGAATTATTAATATTATATTTACCTCTTATAAATTCAATATAACAAAGTGAATTAGCTCTATTAATCATTAATATTTCCGGTTTATTTTCTATAAATCTAAATATTATAACACCATAACTCGTAATAGGTTCTCTGCAATCACTATAAGTATGACCAATTTTCCCGCAATTATTACAGATAATATTCATTAATGTAAGTTATTAAAAAAATGAAAAATATAAACAAATATTGATAAATATTTTCTATTTATAATTAAATTCATGGATTTAAATAATTCACAGAACTCAATTGATCCTAATTTATGGGGATCCTCTGGTTGGTCTTTTATGCATTATGTAGCATTGGCATATCCCGATAATCCTACTAAAAAAGATAAAATAAATTACAAGATATTCTATTATAATCTTCAGAATACTTTACCATGTTTTAAATGTTCAAAAAATTACAAGGAGAATATTAGAGAGTTACCAATTGATAAATTTTTAAATTCGAGAGAAGATCTTTTTAAATGGACGATTGATATTCATAATATGGTTAACAATGAATTAGGTAAAGACAATTATACATATGAAAAAGCCTACAATAAATACATGAATAAGAATAAAGAATATGATGTAAAAGATATATGCATGATTATTGGAATATTACTTCTTTTTATCCTGATTTTATACATGATTAAAAAATGATTCGTTGAATAAAATTATTTTCTTTCTTATGATTATAAATGGTAAAAAAAATAATTGTTAATAAAATTTTAACAGATGAAGAAGTAGCATTGCACGAGGGGAAATGGATTGATGAATCTTTTATCCGAAATCCCATTATTAAATCTGATACAGATGTTTATTATCTAGACGATAACGACAGGGAAAAATTACTTCTTAAATTTAGAAAAAAAGTAATATCTGATAAATTAATTGATATAGGTTGGAAGTCTTATAAGGATCTGGCGAAAGCTAGTAGAGGTAGAGGAGCTTCGGCCGGTCCGATAAGTACTGAAAGTCAATATTGGAAAAAAAGACGCATTGTTAAAACCAAGAAATGGTCAACCGGATACCTAACCCCTAAAGGTAATGAATTATATGATTCTTATACGGAAAAATCATTAGAAGATCTTCTAAATTTATGTAAAGAAAAAAATATTAAATTGAAAGAAGGAGAAGAAAAAGAAGAGATTGTTATTGCCCTTGTAACTAAAGATGGAGGTGTATCTAAGATGAAAGTAAATAATCAGGTAGCATCTAACCCCATCGGTTATTATGAAGGAGCGAAGAATTTTTCGGATCTACCATGTAGATTAACTCATTTTACACGGACGAACTTTGAAAAATATAATGAAGGATTAAAGTTTATTCAGAGGGTCGATAAATTATTCCAGAGATTAATACCGGAAGCTCACGGCAGACAATTAGAGAGAGCTAATACTAAACCTCATTTAAAGATTCCCAAGACATCCTTTTCAACTATCACTATTAACCGAAATTTTAGAACAGCATTACATAGAGATGCGGGTGATTTTAGAGAAGGTTTCGGTAATCTTACAGTTATAGAAAGAGGAAAATACCACGGAGGATATACCGTTTTCCCTCAATTCGGTGTAGGAATTGATTTAAGAAATAATGATTTCGTTGCAATGGATGTTCACCAATGGCACTCAAATACTCCTATATATGAAACAGAAGAAGATAAAGCATACAATGAAACATTAGATGACGATTATCACGATAATCCGGATGTTGGGACAGCAGGATTATATAAAAAATATACAAGATTATCTTTCGTATGTTATCTTAGAGAAAAAATAGCCAATTGTCCCAATAAAGAAGAAATTAATCCACAATACTTGACCAAGTCGGGGCATTCTAAGATCATCGTTGATTAATAATATCTATGAATAGACCATTTATATTTATTTTCACTGTTTATCATTTTATGTATTCCTATTTTATCATTAATATGATAAATTTTTAAAGGTTTAATTTTCTGGTAAGAAATTTCAAGTAAATTATTATATCTTTCTTCAAATAAATAAGATCCTTTTAATAATATATATTTACATTCTTTCCCACTATGTCCATGGAAATCTGTTTCTACATTCGGTAACCATTTTATAAGATAATATTCATTCTTAAATGATGGTAATCTATATTTAACATATGTATTTTTTATTTCTTGTTTCAATTTTATATTGAAATACTTAAAAATATTAGACATAATATAATTTATTATATGGAAACTTTTAAATCCAATAATCCCTTTTTAAAAGTTGATCCTTTTAAATACAATAAAGAAAAGAACGACAGAAAAAATATTGAAAAATTAATGGATATATTCCAAGATGTAATTAAAAATAAAAATATGCATGAACTCATGGATATCCAGATTTTATTAAATAAAAGATTAAAAGAATTAACTTAAATTAATTTATTTAAAAGAATATCTTATTATAACATAAAATGAGCATTGAAACAAATGAAGATAAGATTTCTGATAAGGTTTCCATCGTAACAATCCTTCATGGTGAAAAAGAGTTTATTCCTCTTATTAAAAACAATTATAATTCATTCGTAAATAAAGAAGATTTAGAACTTGTAATTATTGATGATGGAAAAGAATCACTTTCAGAATTTTTTAATGATTTAGAAAATTGTATTTATCTACATCTTAATAAAGATGATGTATCGAAATTTATTCATCAGATTGAAGAAGGATATAAACAACCGAATAAATCACTCTTACACTACCAGAGAAAAGCCAAAACATTACCCAATGGATTCAAGAGAGATTATGGTTCAGGAATGTCTTCACATGATTATATATTTCATATGAATGCCGATTGCATCTACAATAAAAGAGCCATTGAAAAAAAACTTAAGTTTTTAAAGAGAGTTGGAGCCGAATGTATTTATTGTGATACAACCCTATGTTATGATATCTATGGCCAAGAACTATACAAGACTCAATCACCTATAAAAATATATGAATCTACCCTATTTCATACAAGAGAATTCTGGAAAAGAAAAGGATTTAAGTGGTCAGATACTCAATACGAAGGAAAACAATTTCATTATAATAATGGAATAGACCGAAAAATGGATAATTATTATGATACAGTTCAGCTATTAAGTATTCATAATATGAATGAACATAAACCAGTAAAAGTAACATTGGAAAATATGAAGATTGATATTCCGGAATTAGTATCAGACATAGAGATTAAGACTCATCCATTTCAGAAATATATAGAAGATCTTTTCGATGATAATATTTCTATTTTAGGTATGGATTCGGATTTCTTAAAAAATGTAGATAAGGATACCTGGTCAACATATAATATTACCGAAAAATGGAAACAGACGAAACTTGCCAAACTTGTAAAAGGTATAGGAGATCATTTTAATGTTTTACTTTATAATGCGAAGCATCCGGCATGGGATCTCTTTAATCACGTTCCATTCGATATTATCTGTCTTGAAACAGGGAAAAATTATGACCAGATGGCATCAATTATAATGGGCACAAAAACTCATGAATACGTCAATGTAAATGGTATCTTTATTAGAAAAGATTTCTTGGAATCTAAAGAAGAATCAAATGAAGAATCTTCGGAATCAGAGGAGAAAGAAAATACATTAACCGAAGGAGAAAGCGAAAGGACAAAATTAGATGAAGAAGACATTGAAAATATGAGCAATATGATAGACGAAATTATAGATGAAAGTTTAAAAGAAAGAGAACTTGACGAATCATATGAAATTGTTGAATAATTGACTTAAAAAATTAAAATTATATATACTATAAGTTTATAATGACTAAAGTGAAGTACCTGAATCTAAATAATATTGCGATTAGCAATTTAGAGCTACTGTGTGATCTTGATGATAATGTAGAGGAATATAATCTTGTAGTTGATGGAAATAATATTCAGCGTTCAACTGACGAAAATTACGATGGAATTTTTAGTTTAAGAGAATTAGAATATCCTATTTATTTTTCATTTCATCAATTATTAAATTCTTTAAGATACTCAAATCTTTATAAGATTGAAGAATATAAGACAAGTGAAATTATTCAACTCTTAGATGAATCAATTGATAAGGTTATCGATCTCCTTGATAAGACACAAGACGATCCCCAGAATAATGTTCTGTGTCAGATAATTGATGACGTAGATGATAAGTATGATATTCTTAGAGAAAGAAATGATACTTGTTCTTTCTGGAAGGCATATGAAACTCTAAATGATTATTTAGATACATTCTGTGAAGCATTGAAGGAATGTAATAGATATTTATATGTATCAGATAATATTTACCCATTGGTCTTAGAAAAGGTTAATACAGAAACCGGTGAAGTCAATCCGAATCTTATTTATTCCGATGATGAATTAGATGAATTATCCGAAACTGATTTAGAAGAAGAAGGAAGAGAGGGAGAAGAAGAAGGAGAAAAGAAAAATAATTAATAAGGTAAATATCTCGGTCCAACGTTTCCATAAATAGAAGCATTGTAGGTATTTCCATCTTGACCCATAGATACAGATGAACCCTTATCCAACTCTTTACATCCCCGTTCATCTGTACAATCTTGGTTGTCCAGATAAACGGGGACTTTAGTAGCCAGATGAGAATCTAAACTTGTGAAATAATTCCACTGATTAGATCCTCTGTAAGTCTGTCTTCCGAATAATGGTTTAATATTTTCTTCGCCTTCACCAGTTAAATAACCAACTTGTTGATAAGAAGGTGGTTCCCCTCTTGTCGGAACATTAATAGCCATCCTTTTTCTTGGATAAAATCTAGAATCATAATGTTTTCTAGGTTCTATAATTTCTTCTTCTTCTTCTTTTTCAATGATGTTATTGTTAATATAAATAATTTTTTCTTTACTGTATCTTGATTTCGTATTATTATAAACGAAATAAAGAATCAATAAACCAAGTATAATAATATAATTCTGTTTTTTCATTTTTTTTTTTTTATACTATATAGTATAAAATAATGGGCAAGAGTATTAGAAAATATTCAAGGGGTCGTATCGCAAATAAGCGCACAAATAAGCGCACAAATAAGCGAACCAATAAGCGAATCAATAAGCGCACTAATAAGCGCACTAATAAGCTCACTAATAAGCGCACCAATAAGCGCACTAATAAGAGAAGCGCGATTAAGCGGAAAACTAATCGCTCTAATAAACGAAAGATGCTAAGAAAGACGCCAAGGAAGACACTAAGAAAGAATAAGATTAAAAATATGAGAGGTGGTATTGTACCCACGTTAGGTCTAATGGGCTGGACGGGACGGTACGGGGACTATTATGGAACTCTATTCTATAAATTTACCAATATTCTACATACGACTTTGGCGCCGAGGGAGGGGGGATATGAACAAACAATAGCATCAGAATTATTAAAATATTTTCCTATTCCGGATCCCGCTGAATCCGGTCCGAAGAAGGAACCGATAAAGATGACTCTCGAAACTACGGAAATGCGCAAGAAGCTCTCTCGGATGAATCTTCAACAGCTTCGCGAAACAGCCAAGTTGGCT
>Ga0206130_10002004_pt1 | contig 29065 bp, 27 predicted proteins | sample Helgoland_Spring_9_FD_148637 | JGI IMG/M metagenome (GOLD analysis project Ga0206130, IMG submission 148637) | Pelagic subsurface seawater microbial communities from Kabeltonne, Helgoland, North Sea - Helgoland_Spring_Bloom_20160512_1 | ecosystem: Environmental > Aquatic > Marine > Epipelagic ...
CGCCATCTTGCGCGAGCCGGTACATGAAGCTGGTGGTCTTCTCGTCGGGCCCTGGCTTGGGGAAGTCCTCGAGCGGAAACAGGTCCCGGTGTGAACTCAGTTCAACCAGACGATCACGGATCGCCTGCACCCCTTCGCGTGTAACGCCGAGGTCGGCTTCGATCTGGCGGATGTCATCCATCGCGGCATTTACGGCATCGGTGCGAGCTTGCATGGGCTTCTCCTACTGGTGGTCCCTGTAGCTTCCCACGTACAGAAGCGTGGTATCGAATGTGGGCATACGTCGGGCATAGGTGGACGTAATCTCGGCACCGAGTGCTTGGCGTTCTTCGGCCCGTTCGTCGTTACGGGGTTGGGGACCAGTGCCAGTCAGCAGACAGGCGCATGCGGTTGTTCGGAGCCACTGCCCGATCGCGAGCGGTTGCCCAGGTGGGCGAGCGCACTTCTCATTCGTGAGACCGCGGGTGATGTAGCTGGTGAGGAAGGTGGTGAGGGCGACATTGAAGCTGGTAGTACTTCGACCACGCTGCAACATGCATGCATCGCGTATCGTGGCTGAATGTCTTTCGAGAGCACCGGCCCACTAGCCGGCATCCGAGTTGTTGACCTGTGCACCGTGGTGATGGCGCCAATGGCAGCCCGCATTCTGGGCGACCTAGGGGCCGACGTTGTCAAGGTCGAAGGTGCCGACTCAGACTTCATGCGCGACTTCGTGCCAAAGAAAAACCCGGGCATGGGTGGCATCACGATGAATCTGCATCGCAACAAACGCAGCATGATGCTCGACCTCAAGTCCGAAGCTGGGCATCGAGCGATGCTTGATCTGGTGGCCAGCAGCGACGTCTTCATGTCGAACATGCGACCCGCGGCCTTGGAGCGACTGAATCTGGCACCTGATGACCTGCTCGCAGTGCAACCCGAGCTCGTGTATTGCGGCGCTGTTGGCTTCGGCTCCGACGGGCCCTATGCCGGGCGAGCAGCGTACGACGATGTGATCCAGTCGGTGTCGGGTATGGCCACCATGCGCAGCTGGTCGGGCGAAGATCCTGCGCTCGTGTCGTCGACGATCGCCGACAAGATTGCGGCTCTGCACATTGTGTATGCCGTGCTTGCGGGTCTGGTGCGGAAAGGAGCGACCGGCAAGGGCGACGTGATCGAGGTACCCATGGCCGAAGCGCTGGCATCGTTCAACCTGGTTGAACACCTCAACGGGCATACCTTCGAACCCAAGCTTGAGCCGTTCAGCTATCAGCGACTGCAGACCGAACACCGTCGACCACAGCGATCTGTCGATGGGTGGGTGCACTTGTTGCCGTACAGCACCAAGAACTACTTCGACATCTTCGTCGAATGCGGGCGCCCCGAGTTGGTCGACGATGAACGTTTTGCCACGGTGAATAGTCGTGTCGCCAACATCAATGCTCTCTATGGGTTGGTGCACGAGTTCGCCGGCAGTAAGACCACCGCCGAGTGGATGGCCTTCGCCAAAGCGAATTCGATTCCGTGTATGCCGGTGAACGAGTTGAGCGAACTCGAGAACGATCCTCATTTCGCCGCCGTTGGCTTGTTCGAACCTGCCGAGCATCCGACCGAGGGCAGCTACCGGGTGGTTAAAGACCCTGTCAGTTTTGCATCAGACGACTCGCCGACGCTGCGCCGTCATGCACCCCACGTGGGCCAACACACCGCCGAAATGCTCACCGAACTCGGGTGGTCACCCGAAGACATCGCCACGGTGACCGCGGATTCTTGAGTCGCGAGAAACCAGGTCACTGGGTAGCCATAACCCGACTCAAGATTCGGGCAAGGCGTGGCCTGTTTGTGTGAGCGGTCACACCGGGAACCAGCAGCGTATTCATATCGTCAGAGTAGATATGAAACGACTAAGCACCCTCGTGTTCGCCTTCTCCTTGTTCGTTGTTGCCTGCGGTAGCGACCTAACCACAGCGTCCACGCAAGATCCGGTTGAATCCACACCGTCTTCGGACGCAGAGCTGCCGCTAGGCGGTGGTCCGTATCCGATCGGAGCGATTGACTTCGTGGTCACAAACACCCAGACCGGCGAGCAAACAGCGTCGTACTCGCTGACCTGTCTCGGTGATACCGCTACGTTGACCGGCGACTGGTCTCCTGCCGATGACGACGGTGGTCTCGGTACCGCCGCCGACAGTATGTGTCGCCAGCTTGCCGAGCCTGCCGTGCAGAGCCGTCTCATCGATGGCGTTCCGGCCGACCAGATGTGCACCGAGATCTACGGCAGCGCAGACGTTGCCGACGTCACCGGTGAACTCGACGGCGAGCGAGTAGCAACAACCTTCGACCGCACAAACGGCTGTGGCATCGATGACTGGGACAACGTCATGACCGGCCTGCTGCCGCTACCAACAAACATCTGACAGGCCCAGGTTGACCTCGCCCCTGCTATTCGGGTGGGAGTTGGACGTTGGGCAGCAGGACGGCTTCGGGCCAGGTGTCGGATTCTTCGGCTGGCGAGTCGGTCACTCGAAAGAGTTGACCGGTGCCGTAGAAACCAACCTCGTCGGTCGGAGGCAACTCGCCGAAGACGGCGATATAGGTGCCAGGTTCGAGATCTGGCAGGGCGATCACAAAGGAACCCCAGCCTTCGGCCCAGCCTGCGGTTGGGAAGAACTCTTCGATGAGCGGGGCAGGCGGATCGGCGAGGATGGCATGTGCGTCGACGTCGTCGGCTACTGCCCAGATGCGGTAAAGCCCAGCCGCCTCGAACGGGCGCCCGAAGCCACTGATCTCGATCTCGTCGTCCACAGGAATGCCCGGACCGTTCAGGTCTAGCTGGATTGGCCGCCGCAATACGAACGTGTTACCGAACGGGCCGATCGTGTTGGGGTTTGAAGACTTGAGAGGAAACAGGTCGATGAGGACGCGTGCCGGGTTGTCGAAGAAGTGGACGTTTGGCTCCATCTCGCGGTGCATGAGTTCTACTGCGAACTCGTAACCCGGATAGAGAGCAAGTAGTGCAATACCTTCCGGGTAATCGACGCGGTCGGCGTCCATGAACGCAGATTCCAGCGACCAGCCGTTCGGCGAGATGCGGACGAAATCGAGCCCTTGGTTCACGACGATTGGGGGAAGAGTGGTCGATGTAGCGTCGAGGCCTTCTTCGTTTGCATTGTCGCCAAACGTCACAACCACCCGGGTGCATGTCTCATTCGACTCGGTGCGGATGTCGTGGATGTGGTCGGTGGTTGAACTGACTGCCCCCGCAGGCCATCGAATGTATTCGAGCGGATCGCTGCTGGAACTGGTCACTGGCGCTGCGACCCGCAAGCAAGGCCGGGCGTCGAGTGTGTCGCCGTTTCCAGGCAACGGAGAACACTGCGTCCCGACATTGACTCCCTCTGTTGGATACCAACGATAGGTGGTGTTGTCGAAGCTAAAGGCAACGAGGTCGCCGTCTACGACGCCCCAACCGTCGAACGATCCGTTGGCCGGTTTGCGCTGTTCCAGAAGCCCTGGGATCCAGATGAGGTCGCCGGCAACGATCACGTTCGGATCAATGTGTGGATTGGCGCTGAGAAGTTCCCTTACGTCGATGCCGTACTGGGCAGCCAATGAGCTCAGGCGACCGCCGATGTCAATCTCATGAATGTGCTGGCCGTTGCGCGCTCTGGTGCCGGACTGCTCCGCCTGCCGGCATGCGGGTTCAGGTGCTCGTAAGTATCGGGCATTCACCCAATCGGCGGAGCGTTCAGGGCCACTGAGTTGGTACCAGACCGCGCCATTGGCGGCGATATCGCAGCCGCCTGTTGGGGAGACGACCTCGTCGAACCCGATGATTCGGGTGATCGGTTCGTCGACGCCGGCTGCGGTATGGGCGACAAGCCCTCCGTCGAGATCGCTGACCAAGACGTCCCACACGAAATGAGGCACGTCGGGCACGTCGGTGTCGCATGCATTGACAGTTGGTTCGTGAAGCGGTTCTGGCTGTGCCTGCCACACCAGGTCCTCGTTGAGCACCCACTCGTTCGGCGTTCCCGGTGCACCCTTGATCTCGTACCAGGTTTGAGTCTGCCCGGGAACGATTTGCGTGCGAGTACACCCGCCGGCGAGTTCAACGAGCGTGCCTGCCTCGAGCATGCGGGTGATGCCTACCTGGTCCGAAATCTCCGGTTCGGCGAGGGCAGACGCACTGTCGCGTCCATCGCCCACGACGGCTCGGGAGCCGCTGTTGTAACTTGTGCCGCACATGTTCTGGCCCGTTACGTACAAGACCGGTTGCGCTGATCCGTCGACGGTTTGGGTGGCGACGTCGACTTCGACGGCTTGGTCATTGCTGCGGTTGCCGATAAAGACGAAGCCGGCGATGGCGAGTACTGCAGTAGCTATCGCGAACGGGATCCATTTGAGCGAACGTCCGCGCCCAAATGCTGCTCCGCCATTTGCCAGATGGCGACGGTCCAGGTCGTCTCGTTCGGCGGTGAAGGTGGCTCGCAGCCGATCGTCGAGTGGATCGTTGGATGGCGTTTGATCATCCATGTGATTCTCCGAGCCTGGTCGCGAGGTTGGCACGGGCCTGGTGCAGGCTTGATGTGGCGGCGCTGACCGAGATGTCCAGGATCTCTGCGATCTCGGCCACGGGTCGATCCTCGAGATAGTGCAGCGCGACGACAGCCCGTTGTTTGGGAGCGAGCTGGTCCACAGCTGCCCACACTGCCGGGTCACCCCGACGTGTCTCGGCTGCAGTCGTCGCAGTAGGGCCGATCTTCAGCAAGGTTTTCGCTTCGGTGACGGTGCGCTGCTTCCTGCCGATGGCCAGATTGATGGCAACACGTCGGACCCAGGCACCCGGTTTGTCGAGCACCGCAACCGTGCTCCACTGCTGGTTCGCCTTGGCCAGGGCTTTCTGAGCACTATCTTCGCCGACTGTCCGGCTTGCAGCGACCGTGCCCGCAATCACAGCAAGTGACGAGAATTCACGGCGATAGAAGATTTCGAACGCGGCCTGGGTAGAGACGGCGACCGTGTTCTCTATGTCTGGGTTCTTCACCGCCACCGTCCTCACAACAAACACTCGTACCAGCGCCAGGTTATGTGAACTCACTCAAAAGAATTCTTCACCCGCTGTGACAGGCCGCGGTCCTCGTAAGTGATGGTGCGAAGCACCGCCAATGATGTTTTCAACCACGATATTGGCGAACAGCGTTCGTCAGAAATATGTCCTTAGAACTGATCGCTGCGGGGCGTGACTGGGTTTGGGTCCATCGTGAGATGTAGACCGTCGCCCATGTACGGGTTGGCGCGGGCGAACTCTTCGTTGAGCTCAACCCCTAGTCCCGGCGCGGTCGGAGGAATGACATGTCCGTCTTCAAACTGCATCGGGGTCACCAGCAGGTCAGCATGGATGCCTGACCAGTCTCTGATGCTTTCCAGGATCAAGAAGTTTGGAGAGCAGGTGGCCAACTGCACGTTGGCGGCGCCAACGATCGGCCCGCAGTACAAGTGGGGTGCGAGCTGAGCGCCGTTGGCCTCGGCAAGCGCACCGATCTTCTTTGCCTCGAGTAGGCCACCGACTCGCCCGAGATTCATCTGCAGGATCGACGCAGCCTTCACATCGAGCAGGCGAGCAAACTCGGCCTTGGTCGTGAGCCGTTCACCGGTTGCGATCGGAATGGTTGTCTGCGCTGCGACCTTCGCCATCTCGGCGGGGTTGTCTGGCGGCACCGGCTCTTCAAACCACAACGGGTCATACTTCTCCAGTCGTCGAGCCAGGCGCAGCGCACCGGATGCGGTGAATTGGCCATGGGTGCCGAACAAGATATCGGCCTTGGTGCCGACGGCTTCACGGACAGCGGCAACCATGCGCTCCGAAAGATCGAGTCGTTCGAGCGAGGGCTGATGACCGTCGAACACGGAATATGGCCCTGCGGGGTCGAACTTCACTGCGGTGAACCCACGGCTGACTTCGAAGGCTGCTCGTTCTGCTGCCGTCGTCGGGTCGCTATAGACGTCGGCGGCGTCTCCCGGTTCGGGGTACAAATAGGTATACGAACGAAGCGCATCGTGCACCCGGCCACCAAGCAGTTGGTACGCGGGTTTGCCGACTTCCTTGCCGATGATGTCCCAGCACGCCATCTCGAGCGCACTCACACATCCCATGAGTGATATGTCAGGCCGGTGCGAGAATCCGGACCCTAGGCAGCGGTGCCAGAAACGCTCGATCTCGAACGGATCGTTGCCAATCAGATGACGTTCGGCGATGTCGCTGATCATGGCTGGAACCACGTCGGGCCCAAAGGTGGCTCCGTAGTGTTCGCCGTAACCAACGATGCCTGTGTTCGTGGTGAGTTTCACGAAGATGAAGTACTCGCCACCGAACTCGCCAGGCCGGTTACCTACAACGAACGTCTCTAATTCTGCGACATGCATCAGCCTGTCTCCGCCGGGGTTGGATGGTCGAACAGGATCACATTGCGAACGGCATGACCGGCCTTGACTGAGTCAATGGCTTCATTGATGTCGTCGATGGGGTACGTGCGAGTGATCAACTCATCGAGCAACAATGCGCCGTTTTGGTACTTGGAGATGAGCTCGGGGATGTCGATGCCGATTGTTGACGTGCCCATCTTTGATCCCAGAATCGACTGGTTTAGCGCCGCCATGGTGACTGGGTCGATGGTTGCCGTGACTCCAGTCGCTGGCATGCCAACGATCACGACCGTGCCGTTGGGCGCCAGCAACAGCGGGGCCTGTTCGATTGGTTGCTGAGCGCCCACGGTGACCAGGACATAGTCGGCCATCGCCCCATCAGTAGCTTCGCTTATGGCCTCGACCAGGTCGACGCTGGCGCTGTTCACGACATGGGTCGCGCCGAAGGTGCGTGCTGCTTCCAGCTTGGCGTCGGATAGATCTACGGCGATGATCGTGGTCGCTTTGGCAAGCCGAGCGCCTTGCACTGCATTGAGACCGACGCCTCCGGTACCGATCACAACAACACTCGATCCAGCCTCGATCCTGGCGGTGTTCGTGGCGGCGCCGACGCCGGTAATCACGCCACAGGCCAATAAAGACGCGGGTCCCATCGCCATTTCGGGATGAATCACGACAATTTGGGACTGATCGACAACCGCCCGATCCGCGAACGCAGCCGTGCCCAGACCATGGGCGACTGGGTTGCCTTCAGCATCGGAAAGGGGAGTGGGATGGACGGTCAGTTCGCCTGTGCAAGCGACGGAAACACCCTTTTGACAGTTGCGGCATTGTCCGCATGACTTGATAAGCGTGACGACGACGTGGTCGCCGACACTGATCTCGGAGACGTCGTCGCCCACGACCTCGACGACACCGGCGGCCTCGTGTCCCCACACCGCCGGCAGTCGTCCGCCCCATGCGCCATCGAAGAAATGTATGTCGCTATGGCAGATGGCAGATGCCAGCACCTTGACCTGCACCTGTCCTGATTTGGGGGCGGCGAGGTAGAGGTTCTCTAGTGACAGCGGTTCGCCGAATGTTCGACATACCGCTGCCCTGATTGGTGTAGAAGTCACGAGCGAAACCGTAGTTCGCTGCCCTGGTCTGGGTGGTTCTACCTGCTCGACTGCGTCCGCGGCCATGGGCTGGTTGGCCTATCCACGGTCACATGATCAAAGTTGACCATTGTCCCACGGGGGAGATTTCACTCACACTGATGTTGTTCAACCAATGAAACAGGGAGTTGTCATGACTGTCGAAACGGCCACTAACTTCATCAACCACTCGACGGACCGTGGAATTATTGAAGAGCTCGAAGCAGCTTTCGACGGTTTCCGCAGCCGGATCGCAATGCTCAGTGTTGAAGCATCTGGCACCCTGACCTCAATGTTCACGCCACTGGGCCCTGTCGATGCCGGTGTCGTCGACACCGGCGTTGACGCAATCGAGTGGGAGCAGTTCGAAATAGCAATCGCTCCTATCGACGCTCAAGAAGCCTCGATCCCCAAGTTCGTCGCAGCCTGAACCTGGCTGGCCTCAGTAGTACCTCGACACCGCAGCAGAACCCCCGCCGCTGGTTTTGGCCGGCTCGTTCTTCACCGAGACCATGTTCGAGCTAATGGCTCTTCCGTCCAGATCGGTACCGATGCCGAGCCGGAGGGCGGCAACAGCACGAAGAGAACGCTTCCGCCGCCAGCGTCATGCTGACTACGCTCGTCGATATGAGGTGGCGGAGCGCCGAGACTGGCGAACACTGCCCGGCTTTCTTCCCGACGGAATCTGGGTTGCTCCACTACGGGATATAAGGCGCACATCCGGTGACGATGACGAGGTCGGCTTCGAGTCTGACCGAACGGTCTGGGTTGTTGCCAGCCCACAGTCTGGTTACTTCTTCGATTTCGGCGAGGTCGTTTGTGCTGTCTGCAGCGATGGCGATTCGCATGCATGACTGGCTGTTGTTGCCCCACAACACCGCGCGGCCGCCCGCCCAACCATCGATTGCGGCCAGCGTAGGGAAGATCAGTGCTGGGTCTGGATCGAGCGACTCACCGAGAAGCCACACGAAGATGTCGCTGGCTCCGAACACGACATCGTCGAGCACCGGTCCGTCAGCCGTTGGTGTCGCTACGTCGATGATTGCTTCGTCACCGGGGTTGCCGAATGCAACCATGAAGACTTCGCTGGATGCAGGAGGTTTTTCCAACAGGTCCCAGGTCTCTGCGGCGCCACCATTTGCTTCGATGTACTGCTCGCCAAATGTATACGGAACGCTTAGAGCGAGCACTAGGGCTGCAGGCACATCCTCGATTGCACCTAGGTCGTCGGGGAGCTCTTGCACCACGCCGTTTTCGGCCATCCACTGGTTTTGTACCGCGCTGGCCCGGCCTTCGGCTACCGCCTGCAGGGCCAGCAGCGGCTCATAGTTGCCGGACTCATCACCCTGGGCTATGAGGTCATCCAACACGCTGAGATCTGCGTGTTGGCCGTCGAGTGCGTGGGTTAACTCATGCACCAAAAGACTGCGAAAGTCATCGTCGCCTGGTGCGCCGATCGGAACGTACAACTCGTCGGGGATCGGGTCGTAGTAACCAAGAATGCCCTCGGGCGAGAGCAGCATGGCTTCGAATGACCGGGTCACATCGCCGACTCCCTGGGTCGTTAGTCCTAATGCCTGGAGCCCCCGCACGCTGACCTCTGCGTCGGCATTGAAGTCACCAAGGTCATCCTCAAGCCCAGCGAAGAAGTCGTCGGGTGATTGGGCGACGATCACTGGAGGACGCACGAATGCGCGGCCAGTGTCTTCTTCAACAAACGCAATCAGCCGGTTGACGTTGTCGGTAGACAGAGGAAGTTCGCCTCGCACAACGAACCTTGCGCCGGCATCTGAGGGCGTCGCGTTGTCAGAAAGAGCACCCGAAGCGCCTGCGGACATGGTCGACTCGGTGTCCGCCATATCGATTGAGGCCGTGCTTTTGCATGCGGTCAAAAAAGAAAGTGATGCCAGAACGAAGACGAACAAGCGGCGCAACACTGGGTATCTGCGCGAAGCGATCAGGTCGGGGAACATCACAAAACTTGGCTGCTTGGTGCATGTTGGTTGCGCAACAGACCTCGCGGAGGTCCGACGAAGAGGTCAGTCACACAGCGTCTAGTTCCAAGAGGCATCCCGAGACTTGCCGCTAGAGCTTGGCCTTGATCTTTGGCAGTAACGCACTGAGTCGCTTTCGGTTAGCACCCAGGTCGCTCTTGCCAACTCGAGAGGCGCTGCGGAAATGGATTTTCTTCGTCTCGGTGTCGACTAGGAACGACACGTCATCCTTAAACCGAAAGAAACGAGTTGTGAAGACAGCATCGACACGGTCGACCGTGCGGCTACTAATCACTGCGCCGGTCGACGACTCAATCACTGAAGCGATGACGTTGACGGCGGTCTCGGCTGGCCCGTCGTACTCAAGGGGTTCGATGTAATGCTGAGAATCCGACGGATCGTCCTGCGAACACACACAGTTGGGGGACGAGGGGCACGGATCGAGGCGCATCCTGCGACGTTATCGCCGCCTCGCTCCCGGCATTCGTCGGATGGTTGCATCAGTTCGGGGTGCGTGCTTCTCCGATTATCGAATCAGCCGAAGTAGATGTCGACGTAGTCAGTGAGTACCCGGTTGCGGCCGAGTAGATCCTGCGTGCGTCAGAAGTAACGGTGCCGGGTGCGAGGAAGATGGTGACGCCCGAGTCTTGGGGCTTCCAGCTCATCCATTTCAAGGTCGGGCCGCTGGTGCCAGCGAGGCCGCCGTGGTCGTTGTCGGCGATTGCTGGCCGTGCGGTCGGGGCCGGTCTGGGTGTTGGCCGCATCGTTGAGGTCGCGTCGAGCACAAATCGGTTCAGCCAAATGGAGGTGACGCTCGCTGTGGGTGCGACGACCGTCACCTGGCCGGTCGCAGTTCGGACTCGATCGTTCCCACTCGTGCCGAGTTGCTCCTTGTCTAAAGCGCTGTATGGAGCGCTGTCTGAAGCGTCTGGGATGCACCCAGGTTGTGTCCACTCGTTTGAGTCCAGCATCGGCTACCACGAATCCAGGCTGGTTCGATGTGCTCTCTAATGTTTCCAGACTATATTTCTGGCGGCCGACCCACGGGATGAAAACATGGACATCGAGACACTCCGCACTTTTGATCTCTTCGAGGGAATGAGCGATGAAGAGCTCACTCGTAAGCTCGAACTGTTCGAACCGATTCGGCGTATGGCTGGCGAACGGGTCACGAAGAAAGATGACTTCGGTTATTCGCTTTTCCTTGTGATCGCAGGTCGTCTGAGTGTCGACGCCGGCGATGGCGTGATCGCAGAGGTCGGAGCGGGTGACTTCTTTGGCGAGGTTTCGCTGGTGACCGGCGAGAAACGAAATGCCACGGTCACAGCGCTTGAGACATGTGACCTCGCAAAGATCATGATGTGGGACTTCGACGAACTGCTCACTGAACACCCGGTTCTCGCAGCCCGTATTAAGGCAATCGTCGACGAGCGCACTGCCAGCTAGAGCACCCGATTCCCAACTGGGCGAGCGCACATCTTTTGGGCGTGAAACCGGTCCGTTCTGCACTACCTAGGCAGCCACAACGAACCGTGTGGGCACGAGCCGCGGGGTCGGGGGCGCCGCAGACCTCGTTGTCGACACTCGTCGAGGGCCTGTTGACGGAGAGTCGAGTGAGAAGTTTCAGGTTGATTGACCGCACAACTAGCCCGTATTACATGGCGCGGCCGTGTCATTTGCGACACAATGGTGGCTGCACGCACGGATCAAGATCACACACAAAGGAGGACAGTCATGTCTGTATTGTTATTGAACGCCTCCTATGAACCGTTGACTGTTGTCTCGTGGAAGCGTGCCATGACGCTGGTTATCAGTGGTCGGGCCGAGATGGTTGAACAGGCCGGTGACCGGATTATTCGATCGGCAGGTGGCGCAGAGTTCCCGCTTCCACACGTGGTCCGGCTGATGACGATGGTTACCTTCGCTGGTATGCGGGCGCACCGCTCGCCTCGCTTTTCGAAGGCGGCGTTGAGTGCGCGTGATGATCGTCGCTGCCAGGTCAGCAAGTGCGACGAACGTGGCTCCACCGTCGACCACCTTGTGCCCCGCTCGCGTGGCGGTGACACGTCGTGGGAGAACTGCGTGCTGATGTGTCCTGCTCACAATTCGCGAAAGGGAGACAAGCTCCTTCACGAGTTGGGCTGGAAGCTCAAGCGAAGTCCAAAGACTCCAGTTGGGGCCATCGTGCTCACCCCAGCCCGCAGCTCCGAATGGAGTCGTTGGGTCGCACCTGCTGTCAGCTAACCCGGTCGCAACGACCGGTTGACATCTTCGTCACGGGAATTCCTGTCCGAAAAGTTACCTCCCCAGGGGAAGTAACTTTTCGTCGCGACAGTTATGCGGTCGCAAACTGGGAAGCAAAGTAGCGTCGGGGCGTGTCGAGTTCGTCTAGCCAGGTTGCGGCGCCGACGCGACTGAGTCGGGTCGACTTTGCAACCATGGCGATCACATTCTTTTCGCTGGGTGTCACGCTGCAAGTGCTGCTTATAGACAACGGCACCTCGAGCACCCGGGCGCTGGTTGCATCGGTCGTGATCTTCTCGGCGACATCACAGTTCGCCTATCTCGCAGTGCGCGACGGAGGAGGAGGCGACTGGGCAGCTATCGCTGCCGGGTGGGTCGTCGCTACTCGGTTCGGGATTCTGGCCGTCAGCCTGAGCAGCCGGCTACCTCAAGGCTTCTGGCGTCGCGCCGCCGCGTCGATCAACGCGTTCGATCCCAACGTGGCGGTTGCGGTGCAGCAGACCACCCCATGGGAAGTCGAGCGTGAGTTCTGGCGCACCACAGCAGGCATGATGCTCGGCTGGTTCAGTGGGCTTGCGGTCGGCACCCTGCTTGGCAATGTCCTAGGTGATACCCAGCGGCTGGGTCTTGATGCGATTTTCCCGGCAGCATTGTTGGCGATCATCGGCAACCTGCTCCGCCGCCGAGACGGCTTCATCGCTGGCATCGCCGGAGCAGCGATCTGTCTGGTGCTTCTGCCAATCGTGCCAGCGGGCCTTCCAATCATCGTGAGCGTGTTCGGCGTGGCGATTTCGCTGATCATGGTGCGAGTGCCGGGCGAGCCCCGCACACGGCGATCCGAATCGGCGTCAGATGGTGAGCAATCATGACGACCCTTTCCATCGTGATGCTGACGATCGCCGCGTGGGGCCAACGTTTGGTCGGCGCATTTCTTATCGGTCCATGGCTTGAGAAGCGGCCGATTCTGGCTCGTGCCGCCGGACTGATTCCCGCAGCGGTGGTCATGGCGGTCATTGTGCAGCTCACGGTTGCTCGGGGCAGCAGCTTGGTGGTCGACGAACGTCTTGCCGGCATGAGCGTGGCAGCCGTTCTGGTCTGGCGTCGAGCCCCATTTATTGTGGTGGTCTTGGCCGCAGCAGTCGTTACCGCGAGCTTTCGAGCGCTGGTGGGCTAACTCATCTGGACGACGGTTGCCACCCTGCGGTGGTGTTGGTCGTCCGGTTGATGAATGCGCTAGAGCGGACGTTGGGCAGCGAGCCGCCCGATCGGTAATGATCAGACGATGAGCAACCCTGCGAACACCCGCGTCGTCGTAGCCATGATGGAGCACGAGACAAATACCTTTTCACCAGTACCCACGCCACTCGCACGATTCGGCCGCGGCGGTTTCGGCGTGCCTGAAGGTCCAGAGGTCTATACCCGGTTCAAGGGGACAGGCACCGGCATTGGTGGCTTGCTTGATACCGCCGACGACGCTGGCTGGGACATCGTCACGCCGATCGCTGGCAATGCTGCACCAAGCGGCAAGGTGCACGCCGACGCGTACAACTACATGAGTGATGCCATCTGTTCTGCGGTCGAGGCTGGCTGCGATGCCGTGATGCTCGACCTCCACGGCGCAATGGTGACCGAAACCACGACTGATGGTGAAGGAACACTGCTTGCCCGCATCCGGTCGATCGCGCCTGATATCCCCATCGGTATCAGTCTCGACTTGCACGCCAACATGACCGGTGCCATCGTGGACAACTGCACGGTGCTTGTTGGTTACAAGACCTACCCACACCTAGACATGTACGAAGCGGGTGCACACGCCGGACAGTTATTGGTGCGCACGTTGGCGGGTGAGATCAACCCGGTGATGGTGTGGGGTAGCCGTCCGATCCTGGCGCAAACATTGCGCATGGGGCATGAAGACGAACCAATGGGACCCCTGCTGGAAATGGCCCGCCTCCAGGAATCTCGCGGCCTGCTCGCGTCGTCAGTATTCGGCGGTTTCCCGTTGGCAGACATCTGGCATGCGGGACTCTCGGTCGTAACGATCGCCGACGCAAACCAGCCCGCAGCAGAGGAAGCCTGCGACTTGATCCTGGACGCCGCCTGGGCAGAACGTGCTGAGTTCATGTTCGAAGCCCAACCGCTGTCCGAAACGATTGCTGAAGCAAAGGCGATGACCAACGGGCCCATTGTCTTGCTCGATCATGCCGACAACGCAGCATCGGGTGGCACCCAAGACACAGTCGCTGTGCTCGCCGAGGTCCTCGAGCAAGAACTCGAAGATGTCGCAATGTTTGCCATCTGTGATCCGGAAGCAGTGCGAGAAATGACGGTGACCGGGGTGGGTAATGAGATTACTCTGTCACTCGGCGGCAAGACCGATATGCCAGCGATTGGACGCGTCGGCGAACCGCTCACGGTTACCGGCAATGTACGCGCGCTGACCGATGGACAGTTTCCTGTGACTGTTCCCATGGGACGCGGCACACAAACCGACATGGGTGCAACCGGAGTGCTTGAAGTCGGCTCTGTAAAGATCGTCGTGATCTCTCGCAATGTTGAACCGTGGGATCCTGGCTGTTTTCGAAGTGTCGGTGTTGAACCGACCCACATGCGCTACTTGATCCTGAAGTCACGTATCCATTACAGGGCCGGCTTCCATGACATCTCGACCCGAGACATCGCGTGCAATGGCGTGGGGGTTACCAGCTCTGACAACAGCCTGTTTACGTTCGAAAACGTCCGCCGCCCGATCTACCCGCTCGATGAGAACGTGACCGCAACACCGGAGTATGGTCCTGCCCCGACTAGGTAGGAGTCGCTAGGAAAACGCCGAAGGGCGGGCGCCGAAGCCCCCGCCCTTCAAGCGAATCGATAAGAGCTGAAGCTCAGATCGTGTGTTGCATGTCAGCCTGCGGAGCGAGCTGCACTCAACCATGCGTCAACAAGGTCGCCGTTATCTGCGATCCAGCCAGCAGCGATCGCCTCGACATCGGCCTGAGCGCCGTCGGAGTTGCTGAGGGCAACACCGGCGATAGCGAGGTCAATCAGGGGCGGTTTGAAGTCGTTGAACAGTTGTCGAGCGGCAGGATTGTCGCTCAACCAGTCCTTGTTAGCGGTGATCTCGATGTCGGCGGCAAGCCAGCCGAGCTGACAACCGTCAGGACCCTGCAAGCAGGTGTCGGCGCTAAGACCGGTGTAGCCGATTTCACCCTCGCGTTGCTGGGCGTACTCTGCGCCGCCCTCTTTACCGAGTGGGTTCGAGTCATCGAGCACTGAGCTGTTGTTGACAGAGATCCACATGGTGGTTTCGCCAGGAATTGCCTGTGCCAGGTAGGCGGTAGGCGTCCAGGTGTAGATGAAAGCAGGCTCGCCGGATTCGGCCTTGTCGAGGAACTCCGCGAACATTGCGTCGTAGCCAGCTTGGGTCTGCTCAAGATTGCTCCAACCAGCAAACTCGATCTGTGACGCCATGATGTCGTCGCAGGTCCAGTCTTCAGGGCAGCCGTAGAACTCGCCCTTGCCATTGCCGTCGGTGTCGAATTGGCTGTAGAGCGCTTCGTCTTCGTTGATCTGATCGATCGTGGTCACACCATTTTCTTCAGCCCAAGACTTGGTGATGAGCATGCCCTGAAGGCCGCCACCAGGCATGAGTGAACCTTCGAGGCGTTCAAGGTGGTCGCCAACGGTGGTGCCGTCGGTGCGCTCGCCTTCCCACCATGACAGGTGTCCTGGGTACCAGCTATTGGCCCAGAAATCCATGTCGCCTTCAGCCATGGTCTGGTAGCCGAGATCGGGGGCGAATTCAAGGTCGTCTGGACTTGAGACTTCGTAGCCGAGGTCTTCCATCAGATCGTGAAGAATTTGAGCTTGGACATAACCAGATGACCAGTTAGCCCGACCCATGTTTGCGCTTTTGCCTTCTCCAGGCAGCGCATTGTCATCTGCGACATCCTCCGCCGCCTCAGCGGCGTCTGCGGTGTCTGCGACAGTGTCGACTGCGTCGTCCGAACCGCATGCCGAAGCAAAGATTGCGAAAACAGCCAAAAACGCGAACAATAAGTTCGCTTTCCGTTTATTCATGAAGTTACCCCTCCTGTGGGTGTGGCGATCGACGGATCAATCGCTGTTTATAAGCTATCGCAGAAGGGTCTTAATGCGCAGTCGGGTGGAGTATTTGTGTGGTATCGGCCACATGTGAGGTGCTCACAGGTCTCGGACATATTCTGGTCAGACCGCTCCGCCGCCCCGGACAAGGGCCTCGGATAGCTGTGGTTCAGGTGATGGATCCAGCGATTCCTCGACCATTTGGACCCCAGCGCTTGTCATGTCTGCGTAGACCTTTCGCCGTCGGAACTCGTTGACAACACCTCGTCCCGCTGCGAAGAGGATGACGCCACCGACCAGAGCGAAGAACGAACCAGCACCGGTGATGGCTTTGGGTTCGCCACTTCGGGTGAACGAGAAGATCCATGACGCCGGAATGACGATGTTTGCGAGGCCCAATCCGGCGGTAATGGTTGCTCCTTTCCACCTTGCTTGTTCACCAGCACCGAAGAGCCCGGCGCCGAATAAGGAGGAAATCGCACCGAGCACACCGAGTGCGATCATGGGATAACCGAGTCCTGGACCGTCGCTATCGAGGCCCGTTCGCATGGGCGCGTCCTGGCTCTGAGCGAGGTTGATCATGTTCGTGATCGTCTGGCCATTCTGTATCTGCTTGCCCATGTCGCCTTCAGCTTCTGCTTCGAGTCGCTCGATTTCGGCTTGCATATCGGGTGTGATGAGCGAATCGAGTCGCTCGTCGAACATCCATGCCGAATAGCTGCCAACGAAGATCAGGGCAACGGCTAAGAAGCCACCAGCAATCATGGACCACGATACGTTGAGCCGGATCGGTCGTCGGGGGCCGTACGGGGCCGAGGTCAATGCCAGGATCGCCCCACCGGCGGCAAGCGCAGTAGCGGCAATCGCAACCATGGCGCCTATGCCATGGCTGTAGCTCTCGACGAACTCGGAGGATCGTAGAGTGAAATAGCCGAGCGCGGCTCCGAAGGCGCCGATGGCGGCAATCACCGCGCCGTCAGCACCAGCGCGAGGCGTAGCCCGTACCCAGGTGTCCAACCCGATGGCGATAAACGCCGCCGCAAAAAGTAGTAGGCCAAGGGTGGGCAGTGGGCCGCTTCCGGCGCCGAATAGATTCAGGAGCCACACCAAGAAGGCACCAGCGCCGAGCACTGCAAAGGCCACACCTTGGAACCGGTTGAGCATCCGAGATGGAGTATCGCCCAATCGCACGAGCGGCCGAAGTGCAGCAGCGAACGCGATAGCGCTCAACAGCAACATGAACACTGCGAACATCGATCCACCTGAGGCTTCGATTCCCGTCGCGCTCTGACCGATCAGTTCGGTCTCATCAGAGCGTCGTCCCCAACTGGAGATAAGTCCGGAGTCCTTGCCCCAGGGGAGCAGGACCGAGATCATCGCTACCACCGAGGCGGCTCCGGCGATAAGCAGGCCGAGTCGCTCGCGCGAGCTGACGGGAGCTGGTGCTTCGGCTTCTTGAGCCGCTGCTGCAGCGTCGACGATGGCAGCGGCGTCGTTGGTAACATTTCGCTCGCCCTGCGCCGCCAACAGACCTTCGGGATCCTTGCGGTATTGCCATGCTTCGCGGATTCGGCCGAGCAGGTTCAGCCCATCGTTACCCTCTCGCTGGCTGATGCGGTCGAGAACGACAGCGACCAGAAAGAATGCGAGGCCGCCCGACGCCGCCAATGCGAGATTCTGACTACTGATCGCTCGCAAGAGAAGTTTCCCGAGCCCACCCGCTCCCATGAGAGCAGCGATGGCCAACATCGAGATGGCCAACAGCAGCGTCTGGTTGAGGCCGGTCATGATCGCTGGTCGGGCGAGTGGTAGTTGCACGTCGGTAAGAACACGTTTTTCGGTGGCACCGAATGATCTGCTGGCCTCGATGACGTCTTCGGGAACCTGCCTGATACCGAGATTAGTTAGCCGCACCAACGGTGGTAACGCGAACACCATCGTCACCATCGTCGCTGACACTTCACCGACCTTCCAGAAGAAGATAAACGGCAACATGTACACGAACGAGTGCACCACTTGCATCGCATCGAGTGTCGGTCGGGTCACATTCCATATGGCATCACTTCGCCCGCACAAGATGCCAAGTGGGATGCCGATGATGGTGCACAGAAGTACCGAAATGAAGACCATCGCAAAAGTGCTCGTTGTCTCCGACCAGTAGTCGGGACCGAGTAACCCACACGTTGCGACCATGACGCCGGCCATAAGACCGATCTTGGTGTTACGGGCCACGGATCCAATGATGAAGAAGCTAATCGCCACCCAATACCATGGGATGTCGATAATGCTCGTGCGGCTAGGGTCTTCGTTCAGCAGCAGGTCGAACAAGGTCTGGAAGGGCCAACGGACAATAGCTATCAACCATTCGAGATTTTGATCGGTCCAGTCGACGATCTGCTTGGTCCATTCGCCGAAATGCAACTGAAAGCCGTCTAGCCAGCTGTTCTCAGTGAACTGTGGTTGAGCTGCGAAGTTGATACTCATGCCTTGTGTCCTTGTGCGCCAACCAGATCAGTAGCCGTTTCGACAGATTCGACGGACGAGGCCGTGTTATCCGGGCGCCGGATATCAGCATAAATTCGCTGTCGCCGGAAGTCTTTGATTCCACTGCGCCCAATGGCAGAGAGGATGAACCCTCCGGCGAGGGCGAGCAATACTCCTGCACCCGTGAGCGCAGTCTCGTCGTTGAAGTAGTCGGCGTCGCCGTTTCGCGAAACCGTGAAAGCCCAGGCCAGCGGAATAGCTAGTACGGCTGCACCGAGGCCGGTGATGAGGCTGGCGAGTTGCCAGCGACGTGCCTCGTTTGCTGGTGGGGAAACACTGAGTAACAACGCGCCGATCAGAGCGGCGATGGCAAATAACAAGGTTGGCCAGCCGAGTGCGGGCCCGTCGCTTGACAACCCACCGAAGAACTCTCGATTGCGGAACCCGGCGCGCTCGTCGACGCTCCAGGCAGCGCTACCGCCGCCCCATACGAGGAGTAGTGCCACTACAGCACCGATCGACGACGGGATCGAGATGCCGGTTGAGAGTGGCCGCTGTGGTGTGTATGGGGCGACCCTGATCGCGTACAGGCTTCCACCAACGGCGACGAGGCCGCCGATGAGCGTGATCCACAGCCCGATGCCGTCGCTGTAGTTGTCGACTCCGGCTGGGGCCCGTGCGAGCAGGTAACCAATTGGCAAGGCGAACGCCACGATGCTGCAGATCAGCGCTCCATCGGCGCCGAGACGAGGGGTGTCATTGATCCAGGTGTCGACCGCAATCAACACCGCCACGATGGCGAATAGTGCCATCGCTACCGTTTCGATGCCGTCGAAGCCGACCGAGGCGACGTTCAGGACGAACATCACGACGATCAAGGCCGCCATGGCCGCGAGTAGGACGCCTTGGGCCTGATTCAGTCTTTTGCTCACGTCCTGGCCAAAGGACACGAGCGGGCGAGTCGCGGCGAGGATGGCAAATATCGCGAACACGACTACCAGAATGCCGAAGAAGCTGCCGCCGGAACCAGCGACGCCACTCATGCTCTGCCCAGGAAGGCTTTCGTCGGCGGCTCGTGCCCACGAAGAGATGACACCGGCGTCCTTTGCCCATGGCAATAATGAACCAATGATGGCAACCAGCCCTCCGCCGATGACCGTCAATAGTCCGAGCCGTTCGGCCGCCGAGATGGGAACGAGACGTTCTGTAGGTTCTTCTTCGCGGTCAGCAACCGCGTGATCGACCTCTGCAGCTGCTTCGATAAGGAGTCGTTCCGATTCGGTGTCGGCTTCGTCGGGTGAATGCACGTTGGCGAGCAAGTCTTCCGGGTTCCGGCGGTGAGCCCAGGCATTGCCGATTCGTCCGAACAGGCTCAGGCCGTCGTCTTCTTCGGGTTGGCTAATTCGGTCGAGGACGACGGCGACGAAGAAGAACGCAAGTCCGGCGGAAGCCGCGAGCGCCGTGTCGAGGTTGTTGATGGCCCGGAAGATGAGTCGTCCGAGCCCGTCAGCACCCATGAAAGCGGCGATACCCAGCATCGAGATGGCCAGGAGTAACGTCTGGTTGAGGCCGGTCATGATCGCCGGCCGAGCGAGGGGAAGCTGCACATCGGTGAGCACCCGAAATTCGGTTGCTCCATAGGATCGGCTGGCTTCAACGATGTCTTCAGGTACTTGACGGATACCTAGGTTGGTCAAGCGCACCAGTGGTGGCAAGGCAAACATCATTGTGACCATGGTCGCCGAAACATTGCCAATGCCCCAGAACGCGATGAAGGGAAGCATCCATACGAAGGAGTGGATCACCTGCATGGAATCGAGGACCGGACGGGTCACTTTCCAGACAGGGTCGAGGCGGCCGCAGAGGATGCCGAGCGGTAGTCCGATCGCGGCGCATAGGAACACAGAGATGAAGATCATGCCGAACGTCTTCGACGTCTCGAACCAGAAATCTTGGCCGAGGAATCCGCAGGCCGCGACCATTATGGCAGCCATGAAGCCGATTCGCGTATTGCGTAGCACGGAGCCAAGCACGAAGAAGCCCAGCACCAGCCACACCCACGAGATGCTCATGATCGACGTGCGATTGACGTTCTCGTTCATGATGAGGTCGAAGAGCGACTGGAACGGCCACTTGATGGCATTGAGTAACCAACCGAGCTCGCCGTCGATCCAGTCGACCGTTTGGGTGAACCATTCGCCGACAGGGATTCGGAACTGGTCGAGCCAATTATTGTCGCTGATGTCGTTGTTGGTTTCGGCCTGCAGGAGCAGCAGCATTACATGAACACCTCACGTTCGAAGCCGTCAATAAGGCTCTCGACGCGTCCCATCTCCTCGACCATCTCTCGAGGGTGGAGGGCCCCGACCAGGGAACCATTGTCGTCGACGACAGCGATGCTCAAGCCCTTGCCCGCGGCCGCGTAAATATGGTTGAACTTCGAAGTTGGTGTTGTCTTCTCGAAGTCAGTGCGCAGCGCAGAGGCGAGGTCGTTGCCTCGAGTTGTGGCAAGAAGTGCGTCCTTGGGCATGAGAAGGCCGGTAGGTCGGCCCGACTCGTCGACCACAAAACCGCCCTCGCCAGAGTTCGTTCCGATCTTGGTTATGGCGGCTTGTAGGTCCATGGACGCATCGATGGTGACAGCGCCCCGCATGATCGTTGCGACGTCGATGACTCGCCCCTGATCGACGTCTTGCACGAACTCGGCCACATAACCGGTCGCGGGTTGGGTGAGAATCTCGTCAGGGGTGCCGATCTGAACGACGGCACCATCCTTCATGATGCAGACTCGGTCGCCGATACGCAGCGCTTCGTTCAGGTCGTGGGTGATGAACAGGATCGTCTTCTGGAGATGCTCCTGAATCGCCATCATTTCGTCTTGCATCTGGCGGCGAATGAGCGGGTCGAGTGCCGAGAAGGCTTCATCCATGAGCAGAACGTCGGGGTCAGAAGCAAGCGCACGGGCGAGACCGACGCGCTGCTGCATGCCACCAGAGAGTTCGCTCGGGCTCGATTGGGCAAATGCGCGTAGTCCAACGAGATCGAGCGCCTCGAGCGAGCGGCGGTCTCGTTCGCTTTTTTCGACACCCTGAACCTTGAGCCCGTATCCGGTGTTGTCGATGACCGATCGATGGGGGAAGAGAGCGAAGTGCTGGAAGACCATGCCCATCTTCTGGCGGAACTGCTGCAGCGCCGTACCCTCGAGTTGTTGCACGTCGGTGCCGTCGACGATGACTTTGCCATCGGTGATGTCATGGAGCTTGTTGACCGTGCGTATGGCAGTTGACTTGCCTGACCCCGAAAGGCCCATCAGTACAAAGGTCTCGCCTCGTTTGACGTCGAAGCTGACGTCGGTCATGCCAACAACGTGATCGGTTGCGGCCTGTACCTCGTTCTTTGTGAGACCATCCTTTGCGAGCTTCAAGGCGCGACCTCGCGGTTGCGGTCCAAAAATTTTGTACACGTTTTCGAGTCGGATGATCTCGTCGGAAGCACTGTTGTCCGTGCTCATTCCCCTCCAATTGGTCGGCGTGTCACACCCCAGTAACGGACACGCAGCGATTAGAAGGTACCACGCGGGAGCACCACCGACATTTGGCGCATTGTCATGTGGTTCGTTACTCAGCGTCAGTTCGACACGGCTGGCAACAATAAAGCCATCTAGAATTTAAATTATGGAAGCGACCTGCCCTCACTGTGGGTACGCACTTGGCGGAAAAGGGAGATCAGCGCAGGAGCGCGTCGCGCATAGCTCCCACGTAGGCACCGAAATCATCCCCGATATCGGAACGACGATCATGGCGGATACCGAGGTCGGTTCAGAAAGTCGTAGCTCCGTTGGCGGGATGCGACGTCGTCGCATGATCAGCGTCTTCGTCGTGTTGGGCCTCATCGCACTGGTTGCGCTAATAGCAACTCTGGTCTTTGGAGACGATGGCGATGATGTCGCCGACGAACCCACTGTGCCAGCGATCGACCGTGTGGCGGCCGACTCTACGTCCTCTGGTGCCGATGTTCCGGCGGGGCCAGTCGCACGCAGCGGCGATCCGAACTTCCCCCCGAGCGATGACCACTTGGCGTCAGATCGCATCGCCGATCTGTTTCGGCTCGATATAGACGGTGACCGACGATACGCGGTGGTCTACCCGAGTCAGATGGGTTTGCAGATGCTCAGTAGCGACGGGGCGACGGTGCCCGAGCTCAAGGTGGCGGTCGGATTCGAGGAAGCGGTTCGTTTTCCCTTGCTCTCCAATGGTGAGCAGACCTGGGCGGTCGATCCGAGCGACCTCAGTACCGTGTATCTGGTCTCGACCCAGTTCGAGGTGGTCGACATAGGTCTCGAGGGTGCGGTTGCGTTCATCAACCCGAGCATCGCACCTACCAATATCGGCATCAGCTCGTTCGGCGCGTGGGGTCCTGGGTTCGATGTTCCAGTAGGCAGTGAGATCATGGGGGTTCCCGGTCGCGGGCTGCTCATTGTTCCAGCGACCGGCGGTACCTATCGGCTGACCCGACGGGGGGTCGGTGTTGAAAAGGTCAGCGATGACCGAGTCGTCGCTGCTGGTATGCAGAGCGAGGTCTACGAGCGTTGCGACGAGGTCTTGGTCTGTGAGCTGTACGTGACCGGCGTCGACAATACCGAAGGGACCCGACTCGATGTCGGTGTCACATCCCAGGTGTATATCTCGCCGCTCGGCGAGTTCGTGCTCATCGCAAGCGGTGACGTCGCTCAGATCATTGAGATCGAAACGGGGGACCGTTGGGATGTTGCCGAAGGGGCGATCTCGGCGGCCGGGTGGTCGCCAGACGGTCGGTTCGTGGCGTTCGTCTCAGGAAATGACGTGGTGCTTGGCTTCCCAAACGATCGGCGGGCCGAACGCCTGACCTTGCCAATATTGCCGACGTCGTCAGCTCTGCTCGTCGTGGCGGACTGATTGGGGCCCGCGATCTTCGAGACACCGCTCGATGATCGGCATCGGCTGGTTGAACCGAGTGCGGTCTCGTTCTGAGACGAAGATGCTGGGCGGCACACGCCGATCGAACGACTTCATATAGGCATCGCCGTGCTGATCGAGTTGGTCCCACGCATTCGAGAAGACCCAGCCTGTTGGGCCGGTGACGTCTCGAGTAGCCCGACCAATAGTCGGCGACATTCCTCGCCGTCCGGCGCGGCGAGCTTGCCATTCGACGAAAAAGTCTTTCATGCGCGCCATACGAAAGGCTATCTCAATCCATGCTTAGGGCAGTCCTCAATCCAGGCTTAGAGCAGTCGTAGACAGATTTTTGGTGGCGAAACTACGGCTGGTCTGTCATAGTGCGCGAGTGCGACTCGATATCGACTCCTTGCGGACACTTCGAGCCATTGTTGAGTCCGGCAGTTTCACCGGTGCGGCAGCGCGCCTACATCTGACTCAGTCAGCGGTGAGTTGGAAGATGAAAAGGCTCGAGGAACGGCTGGGGCACGCGCTCTTGGTTCGTGATGGCAAGTCGATTGAGCCAACCGAGATGGGTCATGAGTTACTGACCCATGCCGAACGCATTCTTACGGCACACGACGACGCCGTAGCCGCTCTGAGGCTGCGTGAGCTCACCGGCACCGTACGCCTCGGGTGTAATGACGAACCGCAGATCGATCAGGTCGCCGACATCATCCGGAGCTTTCGAGAGCAGCACCCTAGGGTGGGGGTGCATACCCGCATCGGGTTGAGCAGCGTCGTCGGTGCATGGCTTCGCGCCGGCGAACTCGACCTTGCCATCGTCCAGGTCCTTGCAAGCGATCTCAAGGAAACCGATGTCGTGCTTCGCCACGATCGACTCGGTTGGTTTGCCTCACCCGACCTTGCACTGGAAGAAGACGGCTCGGTGCCGTTGATCACGTTCGGCCCACGCGGCTTCTATCGGCCCATCGCCGAGAAGCTACTGCGAGAAGCCGGCTTCGAACATGTTGTCGTCGTCGAGTGTGAGAGCACGTCGGGTGTCATCGCTGCGGTTGAAGCAGGACTTGGTGTCGCCGTGTTGAATGAAGCACACCCGGTTGCGCCGGGTGTCGCGGTTCGGGGCGAAGGTCTCGGTTTGCCTTGTGGCCTCCCCGAGGTGAAACTGATCGCTCGCCGTTCGCAACGGTCGCGCGATGCGGCGGTCAGAGCACTGCAGGCCACTCTGGTCGAGGGTTTCTCCGTGGAACAAGCATCCGCCGGTGATCTTGGATAGCAACCCAGGGTGCGCATGCCGCGCGATTCGGTATTGGGTCAAGGCTGGTCCACTTAGCATCACCAATGGTGATGGCATCGCCATTTGTTATTCTGAGTCACAGGACGATCGTGACCTCGGTATGGGCAATGGTTGAGGTCATCGACGAACGTGGCACCAGTCGGCCTTTGATCCCGCAGACCTCGGTCGCCGCAGCAACGTGGGCACTCTTCGTCGGGCTCGCTCTGGTCATGGTGGGCAACGGCCTCAACGGGTCGGTGCTCGGGGTGCGAAGTGACGAAGAAGGCTTCAGTCTTGGGATTACCGGTGTCATTATGGCTGCTTATTTTGCAGGGTTCTTGCTCGGCACGACGTATGCCGAGCGAGCTCTCAAGAGCGTGGGGCACATCCGGGTCTTCGCTGCGCTGGCATCGACTGCGTCGAGTGTCGTTCTTTTGCAGGCACTGTCGGTCACACCCGGAACATGGATGATCACTCGGTTCCTCTTCGGCGCTTGCATGGCCGGTCTGTATGTCATTGTCGAGTCGTGGCTCAATGATTTGGCGACGAATAGGACCAGAGGTCGAATGCTGTCCGTGTACATGATTGTCACCATGGGAGGCATCGCTGGCGGTCAACTGTTGCTCAATGTCAACGATTCGTCAGGCTTCACGCTTTTCATCATCGTTTCTGTGCTGGTGTCGTTCTCGTTGGTGCCGGTGACGTTGTCTGCGTCGAGTGCTCCACCAGTTGCGGTGCCCGAGCCGATGGGATTGCGCGCTCTTATCTCACGGGTCCCGACCGGGCTCGTGTCGTCGTTCTTCAGTGGCGCCGGAGCTGGTGCACTTCTGGGTATGGGTGCGGTGTATGCCTCGCAGGTAGGGATGAGTGCCGGTCGCATCTCGTTGTTTCTGGCAGCGCCGATGATCGGGGCATTGGTTTTCCAGTGGCCGATCGGCTGGTTGTCGGATCATCTTCCTCGCCGAGGCGTGTTGTTCGGTGTAGCGGTGGCTGCGACGCTCGCGCCACTGTTGGCGTTGCTAGTCCAAGACGGATCGCCGGTGGCAATCGGAGCCATGTTCTTGATGGGTGGCGCGATGTTTCCGTTCTACTCGTTGACGGTTGCCTACTCGAACGACTGGTTGAAAGCCGAGGAAATCCTCGGAGCGAGCGGCACGTTGGTCAGGGTCAACGGCACTGGCGCCATCGCTGGCCCGTTGCTGGCGGCCGGCCTTATGGCAGGCTTCGGCCCGCGGTTGTTCTTCTGGACGATTACTGCCATCTTCGCGTCGGTGTCGCTGTTCATTCTCGTGCGGATCGTGTCCAAGGACGCGCTCCCACAAGAACGGCAACGCTTACACATCTACTTCCCTGCGCGGGCCTCTTCGGTTGCCGCAAACTTGATCCCTCGACGCCGTCGTAACGCCGCAGGCATCCCCGAAGGCCGAATCGTCAACAGGTGACGCCGGTTGTCCTCCGATCGGTGAGCTAGGTTCCGACTATGAAAGTTCGGATCGGCGTTGCAGCAGGAGTTGGGGCGACCGATGATTCGTACGGATACCTCAGGCTCGTCGATGCGCTTGATGATCTGGGGTATGACTCGATTTGGGTTCCCGACGTGATTACGACGTCGGTCTTTGATCCAATTGCTGCACTAAGTATCGCTGCGGGGCGCTGCGACCGGTTGAAAGTCGGCACGCATCTGATCGTTCCCGGACGTGATCCGGTTCGACTCGCAAAGGAGTTGGCCACACTCGATGTCTTGTCGAACGGGCGTTTGTTGCTGCTAGGCGTGCTCGGGCTGAACCAGCCCGACGAACTCGATGCACAATCGGTCGTGGCAGCAGAACGATCAGCCATGCTCGAGGAATCGTTGCATATCATGCGCACGCTCTGGGCGGGCGAACCGCTGTGCTTCGAGGGCCGTTTCTACAACTACAAGAACGTTGAACTTGCTGTTCACCCAAAACAAGATCCGCTCGAAGTATGGCTGGGTGGACAGGTTCCGGCATCCCTCAGGCGTTGTGGCCGTATCGGCGAAGGGTGGATGCCTGGCCTGTGCTCACCCGACGAGGCAGCGGCGATGCGCGAAGTCATCACTTCTGAAGCACAGGCCGCGGGACGCGAGATCGACGACGAACACTTCGGCATGAACCTGTCGTGGGTTACTGGCCCAATGAGCGACAAGTTGCTGGCCAGCATTGAAGCTCGGCGACCTGGATTTGACCCGACCCACACCATCGGCTGTGGCGCGTCGGGGCTTGCCGAGCGAATCCACGCATTTCTCGACGTTGGATTCTCGAAGTTCGTGATCCGGCCCGCCGAGCCACCCGAGGACTGGAGTGAAGCTGTCGAGTCGGTCTCAGAAGTCCTGTGCCTGCAAACCTGACGCCAACTGACCTGTCTAGGAGCTGCGTAAGGAAGTCGTTTGGGTGATCCGAGAGAACACGGTCGGGGCCCACAAAGCGATTTGTGAGAGGCGTCATGCCAACGGGGCAATGCCGGGTACCCGTGAGGGTCGGGCAAACACTTCGTCGAGCATCGGACGGAAGTTGTCGAGCGTCATAGAGTCGTAGTTCGGGTCGAAGCAGTTCTGGTCATACTCTGCACAAAACTGGACGCACGCATCGAAGTATGGCGAGTCTGCGTAGCGATCTCGGGCGTGTCGGTCGCCGCCGAGGTGATGGAAGTAGTAATAACCCTGGAAGATCCCGTGGTGTTTGATGACCCAGTGGGTTTCGTCGTCGACGTAAGGAGCGAGTAACGCCGCTGCGGCATCGCTGTGGTTCTCGGGTGCGAACGCGTCGGCCACGTCGTGCAACAACGCGCCAATGACCAGATCGATTCGTTCGCCGTTGCGGTGAGCCCGTGTTGCCGACTGAAGCGAGTGGTCATATCGGTCTATCTGGTAGCCGAGAAGCGGCCCTCGCAACATCGCAAGCATAGAGACGAGGTTGTCGACGAGTGCACTTCGCGCATGTTCTTCGAACAGTGGTGTCAGTACCTCGTAGTCAGCTTGGCTGCCGTCGGCCATGGATATCCAGGTCACGGTATGGGTGCTCATCGCGCCTCTCCAGAGATACCTGCCGCTAGCGCGGCAACATCGTCACAGTCGAAGTAGGTGTCTTGCAGATCGCGCTCACCGCTACTGCCGTCAAATGTGCGACGTGCATGCAAGACGCTTAGGCCACGCAGGAACTGCATAGTCCCGGCATAGATACGAAATTCGATCTGATTGGCCGGGTTGCTGATCGCTGTTGTGAGCAGGTGATAAGCGAGGTGGAAGGCATCGACGTCGGCGTCGCCACGTGGCCATTGTCACTGTGGAGCTGAGACCAATTGCACAATCGCCTCCCGAAGGTCAGTAGGGGAAAACGTACTCTCTTTGGTTGCTCCGTGGTGTGACAATAATTCACGAAGCTCGCGAGTGCACCCGACGTTCTGTTCGTTATCCCAGAGCCGTTACTTACGGTCTTGTTGCACGTCAAAAATGGTGGTGTAGCCACCACGGGACCAATCAGGTGCGGCTGGCATTGTTCGACCGTGCACGGTGAGCGAACGAGCGGGCTCGCCCTGCCCAATGAGCATGCCTGAGGTGCGGCCGGTGGCACCGTTCGCACCCACGCCGAGTAGCGGAAAGCTGTCGAAGGCCGAATACGTCTGCAGTAACAACGGGCGCACGCGACCAGAGTTGTTGGGCATCGAACCATGGACGCAGCCGCAGTTGTGCACGGTTATCGAGCCTGCGGGACCCTTTAGATAGTTGGCGGAAGCAAGATCGATTCTGGGCAGATCGTCGGCTCGGATCGAGCCGGTCCACGTCTCGTTGTCGTTGGCATACAAGTTGAATAGTTCACCGGTGTGGCTACCGGGCACTATGCCCATGGGGCCCATCTCGTCGTCAACGTCATTGAGGTACACCCCAATGGTGAGCGGCGTGAAGTCGGAATGGGGCCAATACTGGATGTCCTGGTGCCAGTCGACAACTTCGCCACCATCTGACCACTTGTAGTTCAGTTTTGAATGGTGGTAGCGGGCTGGCGAGCCAAGCAAGTCCAACGCGATGTCGGCCGCTGGTCCAGCGAGCGTGAACTCGGCAAAGGCCGGGTGATGATCAACCGGATTGGTCAGCCGCCGAAGGCGCGGGGTTTCTGCACTGTGGTCCGGCTCGAGGTCGAGCTTCTTGTTGCTGGTGCTCAGCGACCGACTTTCTTCGATGAACTCATCGCTCGCGCTCTGGAGCCGGGCCAGCCACTCTTCGCTAACCGCACCTTCAATAAGAAGGTAACCCTGTTCGTGGTAGCGCGTGATCTGTTGTTGAGACAGCACGCGAAGCTCGTTCGACACCGTTGCACCCATCTGGCCACCCTATCCGCGAAGTGATTCAGCGTGCGAAAGGAGCGCAGGCCGTCGCCAGACAAGGACCATGAATGTGTCTACTATCTCGACACGTTGCACGCCGAACGGTTATCGCCAGCGCTTGGTGCAGATCTGGTGGGTATGCGTGCG
>Ga0206130_10002009_pt1 | contig 28999 bp, 28 predicted proteins | sample Helgoland_Spring_9_FD_148637 | JGI IMG/M metagenome (GOLD analysis project Ga0206130, IMG submission 148637) | Pelagic subsurface seawater microbial communities from Kabeltonne, Helgoland, North Sea - Helgoland_Spring_Bloom_20160512_1 | ecosystem: Environmental > Aquatic > Marine > Epipelagic ...
TAATTTGCGAGGAAGGATATTCATTGATCATATCATTTAAAACACGAATAATAAAATCACTTCTCGGTCCGTACTTGCATAATTTAGTAATCATCGTACTGTATTTCGGCTTTCCTCGAAAATCCAATTCGGTTTCATTGAATTCGCTATCTTTAGAAATATATTTAATAGAACGAACACACACTTGATCGTCTGCCTGTCTTGATTCGCCATATACTTTTTCACCAATAAACATATGCAATATTTTTGTTAATTTATCTTTTCTCTCTAATGTTGCCGAAATCCCTAACATATATGGTGTAATTGTTTTGAATAAAGTTTTAGAAAATTGTTCACTTCCTATTCTATGAACTTCATCGATGATAGTTAATCCGAAAGATGAAAATGTATCAGCAGAATAACTGCGGTCATACATAGTTTGTATCATACCAATAACAATATCTTTGTTTTCAATATCAAATGTTGTTCCTTGAATTTTCCCAATGCGAGCTCCTGGCAAAAATTCTGCGATACGGTCTATCCACTGATTCATCAAGAATTCTTTATGTACGATAACCAACGTTTTTTTTGATAACATAGAAATTATTTTCAAAGCCATTACTGTTTTACCTTTACCGCACGGTACTTCTAATATACCACCAGAACCCGAACAACTCTTTTTACTAATAGAAATCGGTACATTTACAGCATCGATATATATATTTACGATATTTGTTTGGTAATCGCGTAATGTTTTAGTGAAATCCAACCGAATATCATCCCCCGAGGTCAAGTCATTATTTAATGGTTTACCATATCGATTTATACCATAAAATCTAGGAATGTATATTTTTTTATCATTTTCACGATAAACTGGAAACGATGTTGAATCGTCATTAGTATAATTTCCAAATATTTCAGGTTTTACAAAAAGATCCTTTTGTAAAAATTCTAGATCCTCTTTTTGTAAATTTGCTTTCGGAATGGTATATCCTTTTTTACCAATATAAGCGATTTCACAAATAGAATCTTTGTAGGCGTCGGTCAATATAAATAAGGGTGCATTTTTCTTTTTCATTTTTGAAAGTATATAATTCTCATTATATACTTTAGGAATTATCAATTTTATTAAGCTTTACAAAAAAACCTATTGTATAATATATATATAATGAAACTGCCGAGTTCCTTCAATAAAATGTCAACCTTAGAAATGTCTTTAGCTATCCTATTTATATTATATATAATTATACCAATTAATACACCTGGTTCACTAGAACAGATTGTAAATTCCCCCCTCTTTTTCATTCTTTTGTTCGTGGTTACTATTTATTTATTTGCGAACGTCCACCCAGTTGTAGGTGTATTGTTTATATTTGTTGCTTATGAATTAATACGTAGAAGTAGTAAGATAGCGAGTCCTGATGTGATTGTGAAACATACACCTAGTGAAAAGGTCAGAGATAAAGAAATTGAAACGATGAATCCTGCGATGAAGACAACATTGGAAGAACAAATAATAGATGAATTGGCACCTATCGGTAAAAGCGACACCGTTCCTTACATATTCAGTGAATTCAAACCGGTCGCTGAGGAAATAAACAATGCGTCCTTGTATTAAAAATTTTATATAAAAATTTATTTAAAATTTTAATTGTTCCAAAGTGTATATTATTTTGAACCAATATAAGATAAATAGATTAATGGAGTGAATATCGTAAAATTCAATAATCCGAGTACTCTGAATGATAAGTTTTTCTCCCTCAATTGTTCTCTTACTTTACTTGGTATAAATATCAAACTTGCGAAATATACTATTATTGAAATAAAAATAAGAGCAGGCACACTCCTAAATGCAGGTCTAGCCAGCTTTTCAAAAAATGATCCATAAAAATCCGATATGCTGTACTCCTCTGTGTTGTCATTGTCCGGATCATAATATACTGAAATTGGACCTCCCTTTTTATCAACAGTCATAAATTCAGCGTCAAGTTTCTTTAATTGAATAATAGAATAACTAAAAACCATTACGGCTAACAATAATAAGAAAAATACAATAAATATGGGATAACCGTTCTCTTGCATACCTATTCCCCAAAAATTAAATAAATGAAATAGGACAATGCCGATCAAGATCAGGTCTGCAATGCGGATATACATTTTATACTCTATTTCTTCTTGTATGTCAAACCCCTTGATTACATTATTAAGGATAATAATTTTATAAATGGTTGGTATTGAGAACCTACACACAATGGCAATAATAATAAATAATAAAAAATTGGTGGCCATTTTGTAAAATGTCATTAATTGATCTTGAGATCCGTCTTCACTATTCATAATTTTAGTTAAATATGCAGTGTCCGTTTCATCGCTTTCATTTACGGGTTGACAGTCAATGTAAATATCTTGCATATTCGTATTTCCTTCAATTACATTTTTATTGTCGAATAGCGATCCAATAAAGGATTCATTGTTCTTTTTTTTATCCTTATAAAATCGTGATCTATCTAAATTTACCATAGTGATATCTTCGGGGGTAAATTTGTTAAATAATTGGGTATGGAAAGCTAAATTATTCTGTATATACGATGCACTCTGCTTATTTATAGAGATTGGATTCAAGAATACAAACACGTGATTACTGCCAGAAATATAGTGTATACATCTTTTTTGCTTATAAACTAAATTATTCAAATTCATACGAATATTTTGTTCGTCGCCATTTGAATTTGTTAATGTAATTAACTTATCCAAATCGTTATATGATTCTTCTATATTTTCTAATAGATAACACGTGTACACTTTATGATTGAATGACGATTTTGGTATATGTTCAATAATCATTTCACCAACGATAGAATCGTTATTATCTGTAATGTTTGCAATATTATTATGAATAACGCCGTGCAAATACATATAACTTGAAGAAAAACTAGATGGGTTTAACTTTGAATAAGTAAGATTTGGTTGTTTCGACGAGATATTTATTTCATAATAATGCTGTGGTTCGGAAATGAGTTCACCGTCCATAGTGTCAATTGATTGAGGTATTTTATTTGAATTAGCAATAGTAGTCCGTTTTTTATGAACATCTCTTTTATTCACTTCAAATGTTGGATAATTAATATCTATTATTTCTTCTGTCATTATCATTTCATCTGGGTATAAAAAAGACATATTATATGAATAAACTATAATATACAATTATAGTTTATTTTCACAAATATTCAAAAATAAATCATCTAAAGTATAGGAATATATTGAAACGTATTATTTTCATAAATCGTTGCACGAAATGTATCATTATATCCTTCTACGTAAACAACATCTCCGTTGCTAATTTCATTGCAACCGTACTCCCCCGAACATTTTTTCCCACCGAGACTAATCGGTAATCTTGCATTCAAATTTCCAGAACCAGATATCGTATAGTATTGCCATTGATCTCTACCCGACATGGTACGACGTCCCATAAGCGGCAATATCATATCATTATTCATATCATTTGTGCGATTTAATATCCCAATTTGCTGATACGTCGTAGGCAATCCCCTTGTTTCTACATTTACCGGTATGCCGCGTACATCGCTGGAATCTTTCAGATGATACATATCTTTTTTTAATGGTGGCTGGTATGGATCGTTGAACTCATCTTGTCTGCTAGACATCGGTAATAATATAGGCGACGGTTGCTCTGTACTGACCGCGCCTGTTTTTTGCTTTAAAGGTTGAATATTTGTTATATACCATAAATACAATCCAATCAATAGAAAAATGATGATTAGAAATAAAGTAATATTTTCAATACAAATAACACCGGGTGCACATTTTTTTGCCATTTTGTGTATATTATACATATACATAAAATTATACTTCGTCTTCACATAATATTTTCACCGTGGGGGTAATACAATGTCAAACATGGTTGATACCATCGGTGTGTTTACTCTACGTATTTTGGTTCGCGAACTGTGGGATAGGCAAATACTTCGTGAAATTGCTTGCGTCCCTTTTCAAATTTATGTTTAGATTTGCCAAGCATTTCAGGTATAGTCTTATTGAAGGAATGTCTTACAACATCCGCTTGTTCATCTATGACGTCAGTACGTAATCGGATGCACGTATAACAATTATCGCGAATGTGTTTGGGATATTGTAATATTTTAAACCCAATAATTTCGAACAAATATTGATCCATATCGTCTAAACCTTCCCACGTCTGTTTTTCAATACTGTATAAATCAAGTTGTAAAAATGTCTTGAATACCCATAATACAATGCGAATAGGTAAATATAATACTTGTCCAATTATATCTAAGACATAAAAAATGACACAATCAAGAAAATTCTCTAATATTTTAAAAGTACAATCAATATAATTGCTTATGTATGTTGCAATATAGACTATCATCTTTGATATGCTATTGAAACCTAATTCTAGGGCATACCCAAATGCAACAAATTCTTCTCCTGATGCAGTAAATATATTATCAAGAGATGCAGCTAAATTTCTGAATCTAGGTGGAGATTTATTTAAAAAACAAACAATTCTTGCAAAATTTTTAATCATAGTATCAATGCCATTTGTCATGTCTAACAATGGATCTAACACATCTTCTTCAATAAGCTTTTTTATTGGTTTTTCAATATTTTTTTCAAATCCAGTTTCTATAGGTTGCGCGATTTCCCTATCTAATGTATTACCGAATTCATTCATTGAATCCCCAATAATACTGGTTGTATTATCAATAAATCCACCAATTGAGCTGAAAAATTTCAATGTAGGATCAAATGTTTTTTTGAGTTTTTTATTAAATGATTTTACTGAATTATCTACTGTTTTTTTAAGAAACCATTTAGAACTAGATGGATCTAAATTCAAATTAGTGATATTACTGATATCTGGAAATCCCATATTATACTATTAATATATCACCCTATAAAAATATATTGCATTTTGCAAAACTATTATCTACCAAATTCAGTTATATCTCTGGGTCTAGGAAATGCAGTAATTGCTTCATTAATCTGACAATATGCAAGCTTTACTTTATATAATCCTTCTTTATCCATTTCTCCATTGAGTTTTCTCTTTACACTTTCTTGCGTTGTTTCTTCAATGTGTATTTCTGGATCCTCTTGTTTCTTTGATTTTACAGGTTCTTCTTTTCTTTTATTTGTTTTAAAAAAATAATCCAAATCTAAAAACCCTTCTTTTCGTTTTATTTTCCGACCTTGGTTTGCGACCACATCTTCCCTAAATCGCACACACGTAAAGCAATCTTTTTGAATCTTATTTGGAAACTGATTAATATGGAAATTAAACAAGTCGTATATATATCCATCAACCGTGTCTATTATTGAAAATAATTCTTTTTCTGAATTACGTAAATCTATGGAAAGAAAAGTATTCAAAATCCATATTGTTAGTCGCATAGGTAAATAAATTATATGTAGAATAAATGCAAACACGTAATATATTGCACAATACGGAGAATGCTTTACAAATTTACCTATACATTCCATATATGATTTGAAAAAGTAAAATGAATATGTAAAAAACTTATCAGTTTCTTTACCTCCTTCCGATGCCGAAGATTTAACTCTTTCAATTTGTTCCATTGCACCTATAAAAATATTATCAAATCCAGTTAATAAATATTCTACACGTGAAGGAATTGTCTTTAATGCACATACAAATCTATTGAAGTTTTCAATCATAACTTCGATTCCTTTCAATGGATACATAATTGTATCTTTCATTTCTTCAAATAAAAATTCCAAAAATTCTAATAATTTCTCCATCATTGATTTTATCAAATTCCATAAAGAAACCAATGCTTTTTCTAAATTTATTATAACCAGTTTCGCTTGTTTTCTAGCACTAGATAATGGTTTATTGAGATTTTTTTTGATATTATCTAATGGTTTTTTTGCTATATTCGTTGTTTCTTCTAAAATTAAATTGGTAAATATTCCCATCGAATCGTTAATATTTTCAACTATACTATTCGCATTTTTTAGTAATTCATTAGCGCTATTAACAAAACTATTTGCTTGATTTATAGCTGAATTAAAATCTCTTTCTAGATTTTTTATTACTTTTGTCGGCCACTCAAGACCCATTTTTTCTACGTTATCATATATTGAGAATTAATATTTCATAAATTGGATAAATTTATTATTTGTTATCCAATAGAGTTTGGGTTATTATGTCAAAAATATGGATTTAGACAATAATTCCTTCCCTTTGTGTATCTTATTCATACCACTATTGGGGTTATTGTCATCGCGTATGTCATTCATCTCTTTACTTAACGTTTCGTTCTGTTTATGACTTTGTTGCAATACAACATCTTTGCGAAGTTTTATACAAGTGAAACAATTTTTGATAATGTCTTCTGAAAAAGAAAATATTTTAATTTTTATCAAGGAATATGCAGCATTATCTATCATATTTGCAAATTTTTTCAAATTTTTTTCTAGAGGATTTGTATTCATTTTACATACATTTTGCAATATCCAAAGTACGCCTCCAATTGGTAAATACAATATGCGACGAATAAAATCAAGAAAATAATAAATAAAACATTTATGAAAGACCTTCAAGAAATTCAATAAACATAAGAAGGAAGATCCTACATATATAGCAGAATAGGTGATTGATTTATCTATTTCTTGTGTATTTTTATTACTAGACCTTTCTATTATTTTTAGTTGATTCGATATTCCTTCAAACATTAGACCAATACCATTTGTTAATAATAGTACACGTGTGGGTATTTCGTTTATAAAACATATGATTCTTTCAAAATTTTGAATCATTATATCAATACCGTCAATGATGGAAGAAAAACTGTTTTTCATATGAATTGTCATTTGTTCGATTTCTTCGGCGCTAGAGTCTATTAAATTGTCAATATCGTTCATTATTGATTCAATCTCACTAAGTAATACTTTATCTATTCTCATTGACGAATTACTGAACCCCTCTAATGATTTATTTATATCCGTTTTTGCGTCTGTAAATGGTTTTTTAACATTTTTATTGAAACCGCTAATTGTCGATTCGCTTATTTTGTTAAAACCATCACCAGGAGATTCTACTATATCGTCTACTTTATCTAAGAAATCTTTCCCTTTGTTCAAATAGCCGGTTGCTGTATTTTTTGCATTTTTTACTAATTCTCTTGCTTCATCAGGAAGATTAGCTAGTTTTTTCACCTGACCTTTGCTAGCATATTCTGCACCTTTTTTTATTATATCAGCAACTGTCGTCATTAATAATTTTATATATATGTTATATTAATAACATATATAAATAACGTGTAAGGAACTATTTTTAATTCTTATTTTTATATTGTTCAAATTTGGAAATAAAATTTTCTGCTTTTTCTAAAAGAGGATCAATCTCTTTCATATTTGTTAAAATCGTTTTTTGAATATTTTGAAAATCCTGGAAATCCTTTTTCAACTGATCATATATTTTTTTCTTTTCATTTGCATTTTTGAGATCTTTGCCATCATCTTTTTTCCCTTCAGTATCTTCATTTTTATTTTCAATATTTTCCTTAATATCATTTCCTTCCTCATCATTTCCTTCCTCGTCCTTTCCTTCCTCGTCGTTTGTTTCCTCGTCATTTCCTTCCTCGTCGTTTGTTTCCGCAGCTACCGGTTTCTCTTGCGTATTCTCCATCCCCTCTGCGTAAGTCCCTACCTGTATACGCCTATATACACTAGTGAATACAATGGCTGACAACAAAATGATGATCATATTTTTTGTAAAGAAACTTGCTAAGAAACCAATGATCAAAAATACAATTACAGAATTATAATCCTTCATATTCGCGAGAGCAAGAATTTCGATCAATGCGATAAAAGCAAGGACGTATAACACAATGCGATTTTGAAATACATTTTTCGCAGTAAAATTTTTAACAGACTTCAAAGATAACATTTTCATTTCTATACTATATCAGTTGAAAAAAATGTTTTTAAATTATGTAGAATCGTCGCTTTCAATAAATGTATTATATTGAGCTGGTATATCCCCTCCGTATATATCTAAAACTTCCTTTACTACACTTTCTCTTTGTATATCATCTTTTTCAAATTCAACACTGGTTATACTGGAAGAACGTTTTCCTTTAAATTTATTTAAAAAATCGTCTAAACCATTCATTTCTTCGTGGCGATCGTGTTGGTCTAAATCACCAGTAATAACCAGACGACTATTTTCTCCTAAACGAGTTAATAACATTTTCATTTGAGAGGTAGTTGAATTTTGCATTTCGTCAGCAACAATCCAGCAATTTTTAAAAGTTCTCCCTCTCATATAACCCAGAGGTGAAATTTCAATCATTTTATCTTCTAATAAAGCAGATACTTCTTTTGGGGTTATGAAATTATATAAAATATCGTATATAGGACGAACCCAAGGTGCCATTTTTTCTTCCAATGTTCCTGGTAAATAACCAAGGTCTTCATCTACCGATACAGATGGGCGTGTAAAAATAAGCTTTTCGTATGTTCCTAGTAAAAAATATTTGACAGCCATTTCGGTTGCAAACAATGTTTTTCCTGTACCCGCAGGACCGGTTGCTACGACAATTTTTTTCGTTTTTTGATTTAATAAATTATGATAATCGCGTTGAATTCCAGGTTTGGGTATTGTAAATTTTTCATCAAACGTTTTCTTTTCGCGCGAAGATAGGTGTTGCATCATATCATACGATTTATCCAATAAAGAATCATTTTCGCCGCCTTCACTGTTTTCAAATTTATACTCCAATAATAAGTTTTTTTCTACTTGTCTTTTATTTTTTTTACCTCGTTTTTTGGGTTCAATCGGAATATCTCCAATATTATCCTGGTTGTTTTTTTTCATCACCTAAACTTTATAATAACCCTACATTTTATTACCAAAAAAGAAACGATCCACCTCCGTAAAATATGTATAAATACAACACACGTGGCTGCGGTTATGCAATCGCATTGCTATTTGTGTCTATATCTATATCTATATCTATATCGCGCTACCATAATCGAACAATTCTCTATATTTTTAACTGCAGTAATCAGGTGGAATATACAAATATGCACTAATAAATGTAGAAACATATTTTGTAAAACAAGATAAAATCTATACTATATATTATTTAGGCATCAAATGGATGAAACTGACTCAACTGAATTTCTGTTAACTCCCGACGAAAACCGCTATGTAATGTTTCCCGTACATTGTAATGACATATGGGAGATGTATAAACGGCAGGTCGATTGTTTTTGGAGAGCAGAAGAAGTAGATCTTTCAAAGGATCTTTCGGATTGGAAAACGCTTAATGAAGATGAACAAAAATTTATAAAAATGATTTTGGCATTTTTCGCTGCAGCTGATGGTATTGTCTTAGAAAATCTTGCGGTTCGTTTTATGGGAGATGTACAATTATCAGAAGCTCGTGCGTTTTATGGGTTTCAAGTAGCGATGGAGAATATTCATTCTGAAATGTATAGTTTGCTTATTGATACGTATATACAAGATAGTCGTGAAAAAACAACATTATTTGAAGCGACGCAAAATTATCCTTGCATTACAAAAAAGGCAGATTGGGCAGGAAAGTGGTTGAATGATAACAGAAGTAGTTTTGGTGCTCGTCTTGTTGCGTTTGCTGCGATTGAAGGTATATTCTTTTCCGCATCATTTGCATCTATATATTGGATAAAAAAACGAGGTCTTATGCCAGGCCTTACATTTTCAAATGAATTAATTTCACGGGACGAAGCATTGCATACAGAATTTGCCATATTGCTTTATTCCAAATTAAAAAAGAAGCTGAATAAAAAGAGAATTTATGAGATTATTCAAGAAGCTGTGGAAATAGAAAAAGAGTTTATTTGCGAAGCGATACCTTGTCGTATGATTGGTATGAATTCTAAGTTAATGAAACAGTATATCGAATTTGTAGCAGATAGATTAGTAGTACAGTTAGGATATGATAAAATTTATCATTCACAAAATCCATTTGATTTTATGGAATTAATTAGCGTAGAATCAAAGGTGAATTTTTTTGAAAGAACCAATTCTGAATATGCGTTGGCGAACAAAACTGTAGATAGCGATGTATTTCAATTTAATACAGAATTTTAAACCATTACCCCCTTGAACAAAATATAATACACATAAATTATGTATATTATATTTTCAAATTAGTTTGTATCGTTTTTCTGTTAGGTCGGTGTACGTTGTTTCTATTCACAAGCAACTTCGTTGTTATTGTAAATATCTAAAGTTCTTGCACTGGAGTCCTTAGATTCAACATATTTCGGCATCCAATAGAAAGGTATAATTGATCCATAACCACTATAATATTTTTCAAACAAATAACGATAGTAAAATTTTTCAGCGGTGTTCGGTATCAAATGATTCTTCACTTTAACCATATATTTGTTTAGTTTGCTCAATATATCATATCCATAATCAGTCGTTAGTGGAGTAATGACTGTTTCTGGTAAAATAATATCATTGATATAATTTTCAGCGTGTTCTTGTATGATCTCATACAACGATCTAGTATGCTTGGACACTCCGTCGCTAAACGCCTCTTTGCGGCGAAATAATATTTCATCGGGCAATAGTTGTTTATCATTGCTATCTTTAAAGTGATCTATGTGAAATGCATTTCGCAAAAGGTGTTTTTCTACATAGGGTTCTTTATGTGTGTTATTATTTTTGCGAAGCTTGCACCTGATTTCAATAGGTATAGTCAAATAATACTGGACCCATTCGCGATCTAAAAATGGGGTTCTTGGTTCTAACCCGTGAGAAGATATACATTTATCGGAACGCAATACATCGAATGTATGAATATATTGCAATAGTCTTCGACATTCTTTGTCATATTCAATCATATCCGGAGCAGAGCCAACATATAAATATCCACCGGTTAATTCGTCGGAACCGTCGCCATTAAAAACAACTTTGGCATCACTATGTTCAGATATATATTTTCCAATTAGCCAATTTCCAATACTAGCCCTAACTGTGGTTGTATCATAACTTTCAATATCATAAATAACATTGGGAATTGCATCTAAAAAATCTTGCTCTTGTAATACAATCTCAGTATGATTAGTATCCAAATATTCTGCAACTTTTTTAGCGTATTTCAAATCATCAGATCCCTCTATTCCTATACTATAGGTTTCTAGTTGTTTGTTTCCATTACGTTTATTATATTCATTCACTAAAGCGGTAATTAAGCTACTGTCTAAACCTCCTGAAAGTAAGCACGCTATCGGCCGATCTGTAGTGCAACAACGTTTTTCGACTGCATTAACCAGATAATATTGTATGTTTTTATAAATTTCATTATAATTATTGTCAGTATATTTCTTTAGGTCATATATACAAGAACTGAACCCAGTTTGATGATACTGAACGTTATTTTTTATAATCGACCATTTTGGAGATAAATTGTGAATGAGTTCGGCAAAAGTATATGATCCAGGGTTGAATTGTTCAATTGAATACATCCGTTTTTTACACCCTTTATTTTCTCTATTGCATAATAGAGTTAACATTTTCATTTCACTAGCAACCGCAAATATTTGGTCGTCAAATAAATTTTGTTTACCGTAATTAGTTGGTTTCAATATGTATAGTGGTCTAACACCATATGGATCTCGGGCAATATACAATTTAGAAGCATTCGTATATAAACAATGGTCAATAAGACAGAAAGAGAACACTCCGTCTAACATCTGTAATGTTTGTTTCATCCCGTATTGTTTATATAAATGGATTATTATTTCACAATCAGATTCGGTGGTAGGCGCGACGTTCAAGAGGGTATATAATTGTTTATAGTTATAGATCTCTCCGTTGCAAATTAATATTATTCCGTCCACGCAAATTGGTTGGTCAGCTTGTTTGTTCAGCCCATTTATAGCAAGGCGGTGAAATCCGAAATCCGCTTTTAACATAACCGGTTTGTATACGGTAGATTCGGGTCCACGGTGCCGTCCTTTCATAAATTCATTTTGAATGAATTTACTTTCATATGAATTATAATTGAACAACCCAAAAATGCCACACATTGTATAATAAATATATTATGTACCCTTTATGCTACTTTTTCATTACTTACAACAATATACAGTTATTTGAACATTTTTAAATCTTCAAGGGTGTAATGGTATATTTAAGGGAGTTTATGAGGGTCAATAAAAATATATAGTTGATATATAGAATGGTAAAAAATATAATCAATAATTTGCCTAATATTAAAAGTAAAACACAATTCGAACAATTCGTGTTGCCGAACCGCGAAGGGTTTGAAAATAATATTTCAAGTATTAACAACAGTACTATTCAATCTAGTGAAATATCTGAAACAAAATACGATAAACTAGATGCAGAATTCGTAGAAGATAAAAATGAAAATGGCGACAAGCAAATTTCGGTGCTGTCTACACTTACGTCGAACGAAAAAACAATTCCCAATAAACTACCAAATATACAGGGGATCGAACCAGACGTTAAATCAATCGATAAAGTAGATGTCAAAAAATATAAATTAGATTGGGTATCCAGTATTTATATTGGATCTATTTCGGTCGTTGGTTTATATGTTGCATATAAAGCAATCAAGCGGACAATTTAATATTTTACATAATATAATATTACATATTTGAACATTTACATCTTATGAATTACGGGGTAATTCCTTTTACAAAACTATTCAAATATCCCGGAAATGCGGGGGACGATCCTCTGCACGACGGTTTATTGAAGAAGAAACTTAAATAATTAAAGTCTTTTCCGTACTCAATTTTTTTAGCACCCATATAAACAAACATGCCACCCAATGTGGATACAATAATCGAATAACTCAATGTTTGCTTAATCATATCAATAATGTTTCCATCCTCTTCGGCGTCGTCCTCTTCGTCATATTCTTCACCTACGTCGTCATCGTCGTCCTCCTCAATATCATCTGTATTGTTGCCGATTTTCGATTCGTACAAATAAATAAGATACATCAACGAGCTGAGTCCAAACGTAATAAACCAAATAGTGTGGTAGTTCTTTGACATCAATATGAACCAACTATATAAAAAAATGGAACTAAAAAAAAAGTCTTGCATATCGTTTTGTGATAAATTTTCATACCCAGGAAGCGTTAATACTACGAAAAATAACAATGTAAAATACCCACCGATATGTTTCAAAAGAATACTATCTGCTAAAATACCTTGTACACGACACGGAAATAGCTCACCTAAATAGTTGCCGGTAATAATCAAAACTAACAAGAAAACCGATATAATTCTTTCGGTAATAACTTTTTGCACCAATCCGCCGAACATTATATATATTAGTATTAGAAAGTATATATTGTCTAATAATAATTTTTTTTAAAGTTGAACTCGTTTGAATAATTCTAAAGCAACCAATCCTCCAACGATTTGGGATACACAATAAGGAATTAATTCACACATCGGTAATTTCCCAGAAGCAGCCATGACAATAGACACTGCAGGATTAATATGGCCACCTGATATGGAGGTAGTTAGAATAATAACTAAGGCTAATGCCGCACCAATTGCGATTGGATTGCCGGTCGTTAAAATAATGAATATAAAGAAAAGTGCGCCTAAGAATTCTGCTAAATATTGGTTCATTCTATAACATATACAAAGAAAATAGTATTGTCCCCCTTTTCACAGAGTAAACCAAGAATGTAAATAAGAAATGTTTTTACGAAATAGAGTAAACGTGCAAAAATTGAAAGTAGTAACTAGTTTCTAGGGGGTAATAAAAATATGATATATTTCCTATATTCAACTTCTTTACTCATTTATTGTATATTTCATTTTAACAATGAAATATACAATAAAACGGAACACCATATACAGATTGAGCACATATACAATATGTCTTGTAAAAATAGTACACCCGGAAAAATATATGTTATGCAACCTTCCCCTGTATTTATCTAATAGTAGGTCTAGCCGCTTTCTTAGGAGGGGCAACAGCCCCACCGGCTCTAGCGCGAGACAATGCTGCGTGTTGGCTGTATGTATCATTGTAAGTGGTCATTGAATAAATGCCTCCATCTGCGTTGAACGAACCGACGCCTACGCTGTTGGATTTTTTTCGCGCAATAACACTAGACGCATCTTTATTACCGTACCATTTTTTCATCAGTTTTTGATTCTCCAGTAAAGGCGTTGTAATCAAAGATTTGGAATAAGTATGGCGAGCTAACTGGAATTGGCTTTCATTATTACTTGTAATATCTTTTAAAGGCATAGATTTCTGTCCAGAAACAGTACCGTTATTTATATTTTGAATAAGTCTATACATATGAATATGATATATATATATATACCATATTCATAGAAATATTATTATCGATATTAGACATTAGAAGATTTAATGCTTAGGATCATTGTAATTGATATTGATAGCACGCTGTTTTTTGTAAGTGATATAATCAGAGGAATCGGGTACAAATTTTGAGTTTCCGGAATAGCCGGCTATCCCGGATCCATCGCATTGTGAAATGATAGACCCGATGCGACCTTTCATACCCGGTTTACTTGCATTTACTTGATTCGGTCCGCCACAAACATAATTTCGACGAGCTAAAAAATCACCTAAATTATTTACAGCCCGGAAAGGAGTAATTACACGATTTTTCCCATTGATTACACCAACCGCATTTTCCTGATTCCAAGAACGGCGCAAAATACCGCGCATAGCGGACATTTGTCCATCGCGATGGCTAGTATTTACTGCTTTGGGACTATTGCCTATATTCTGAATTATTGTCATACTTATTATATTATAGCACAATATATTTATCTAATGAATATTATTTCAATTAAACCCAGATGCTAAATTATAGGAGGTATCATATTGAGAAAAAGGATGCATTGGTAGATTCAAATGGAACGATAAATTATACGATGGATCTGCTATATTATGTGAACTATTATTTAGTACGTTAAATAAATCATTTTCATTACCACTAAATAATGTATTAAGAGACCTAAAGAATACATTCAGTGAATTATCTATTGACTCATATTGATTCGCGTCAAATAAAAACCTTGTTTCATTACTAGACGGTATATTTGCATTGGTATTTATAGGTTCGTCTTCTTCGCCTTCCATATTTGGTATAGTTTCATTGACACCGGTATCTGAATCATTGGCAACCGATGATCCTAACTCATCGTCTCGTATATCATATCTACATACAGGACAACGTACATTCATATTAAACCAAATGCGGAAAGCCGGTTCTGTAAAACAATGACCACAATAACGAATTCTACAAATGTTCGTTCCGGGTCGGAAATCTTCTAAACTTATAGGACAACTGTGGTTTATTATATTCATACTAGGGTCGTATGCTAAAATATCGGAGGCATTCATAATTTGTTCTTCTGTCGGTCTTACCTCTACATTTTCATTAAAAAAATTTCTATATATACTATCGTAAATATCAATATTTAGAGATATAGGTGCATTATCCGTTCTTCCATATGAACGTGCAATATTCGGGTTCCCGTTAGTCGCCCGAGGATGGTCGGTGAAATACGGCCGACTTAATGGACTACTTGATCTAGCTCTTGGTATATGCATATTATTGTAAAAGGGTATATTGTGATTTCTTTCTCTATTTGATCGAGCGTGGGGGATATTGGTTTCGCGAGAAGAATTATTATATGAATGCAATAATGTAATTGTTGAATTCAAACAAGTTAAATAACTTGCCATGTTTGTATGATAATCTCGATAACTGGTATGTAAATTATTGAGAAGTGTGTCTATAACTTCCGGAATATTGCGTGCAGTATTTGTAGAGCGACGCGAATAAATAGGTTCAGTACCAAACTGCTCAGGTGCTGGACGATTATATACCCCATCTCCTATATGTTGATTAAGAACATTTGTCAATATTTCTTGTAAATTATTTTCAAAATCGCTTTGTTGGTTGTTTCTATTATTTTCCATTGTGGAAGAATATAAAGATATGTTTATATATTCTTGTAAACATATTAATAATGGATTTAAACAAATATCATAAAAAAGGATTAATTGGACTCGAAAATTTAGGAAATACTTGTTTTCTAAATTCTTGTATGCAAATTATTAGCAACATGTATGAATTGAATGATTATTTGGATTCCAAAAAATATTTTCAACATATAAAAACAAACATTCCAGAATATATTATTATAAACGAATGGAATGAACTTCGTGAAATTATGTGGAGCAATAATGGAATTGTTTCGCCTAAAAAATTTGTGCATAATGTGCAAAAAATAGCTAAAGAAAAAAACACAAATATATTCACTGGTTGGGCACAAAATGATTTACCCGAATTCTTACAATTTTTCATAGAGTGTTTACACAATAGTATTTCGAGAAGTGTTTCTATAACTATCAACGGGGTAGCTGAAAATAAAATGGACAAATTAGCATTTCAATGTTATGAAATGTTGAAGAATTCATATTCCCAAGAATATTCTGAAATTATGGAAATGTTTTATGGTATCACTTTTTCAGAATTAGTTTCACTTACGACAAATGAACGACTGTCGGTTGTCCCCGAGAGTTTTTTCATTTTGAATCTACCTATCGCAAACAATAAAGTAGCAGCTACAAATTTATATGAGTGTTTTGATCTATATATTGAACCTGATTATTTAGAAGGAGAGAATGCATGGTATAATGACATTACAAAGACAAAGGAGGATGTAAAAAAACGTTATTCGTTTTGGTCATTTCCTAGTATCGTAGTCATTGCATTGAAACGGTTTAGTCCAGACGGACAGAATAAAATGAATAATAGCATTACATTTCCTTTGAATGATCTTGATTTATCAAAATATGTGGAAGGTTATAATTCTTCGTCTTATGTTTATGATTTATTTGGGGTTTGCAACCATAATGGAGATGTATCTGGTGGCCACTATACTTGTTTTGTTAAAAACACACAAGATAAGTGGAATCATTTCAACGATCACATTATTGAAAAAGTAGAAGATCCTCAAATGATCATTTCATCCTCCGCATACTGTTTATTTTATCGCAAAAAAAATAACCTATTATAATATAATAGAATAGCATAATGACAGAATCAATAAACAATTTAGTAAAAGAGGAAAACGAGAATGCAACAAAAGACAATGTTCTGGACCAATTGATTCATAAGATTACTTCGATTAAAGAAGGGTTTGCGGGTGATGTATTGACGATTAATAATATTGTAATTTTCATCATTATTATGGTTTTTTATTTGATAATTATGTTCTTTTTGAAATCTGGAAACATCGCAACTAGCGATTCGTACGAATCCAATCTTGGCAAAACCATTGATTTTGGTGTATTAGTCATTTTGGGCCTTGCTTTTCACAATCTAATTCTTTATTCCAGAAACAAAGATATCAAAACAGTTAGCTCTGAATTTGTAAATTACATTACTGATTATGTAAACGAACCATTGTCTATTTTGAATTCTATTTTTATTTTAGTCGGTTTCTATGTTGCAGTATATTTATTCAAAATACCGATTGCTGGGCCGAATAAACCTACCTCCGTCTCTATTTTTGAGTCATTTATCTGGGGATTTTTACTAATTGTTGTATTGTTAGATGTAATAAAGTATTTTTTTGATATATCTTTAACTGAAATAACCGATATAATAAAGGTGTTTGTGCAAGAACACCTGAATGATTTATTTGCAGAAAAGAATGAGAAGGAAACGAAGGACGCAGGTGCTTCAACTAATTCTGAACAAAATAGTCAGTCTCAAAATGAAGATGCTAGCGATGTAGCGAACACCCCTGAAAACGACAGCGAAAAGGAAGTGTTTAATGTTTCTAATAATTTATATACATACGACGATGCTAGAAACGTTTGTAAATCGTTGAATGCAGATATTGCAACCTATGATCAGGTGGAAGGAGCATATAGAAGCGGAGCAGAATGGTGCAATTATGGTTGGTCTGAAGATCAACTTGCATTATTTCCTACACAAAAGGAATCTTGGAATAAATTACAAAAAAGAGATGGTAAACCAGCGAAGGATCAATGTAAACAAAATAATAAAGCAATAAACAATGATTGCGGAAGGCCCGGGGTAAATGGAGGATATATTTCAAATCCATATGTTCGTTTTGGGGTAAATTGCTATGGAAAAAAGCCAGAACCCAGTGAATCTGATTTGCAACTTATGAAATCACAAAAAATGCTTCCCACAACCGAAAACGACAAGAAGTTAGATGAAAAAGTTGATAAATTCAAAGATCAAGAAGATATATATTTACCACTGAATTCGCATAATTATAAAAAGTGGAGTCAAAAACAAGTGAAAAGTAATGAGAAACCAAAATAAGCAACTCTATTTGAATTCAATGAATAACGTTGAATTCAATTATTATAATTTCTTTTCTAATTTTTCAAATAATTCTTTTTTATAGACAAAGTTTCCGGAAGGTTGGTAATTATCTATAGGTGTATACTCTTTATCATTTTTCTTAGGTTGACCGCTTCTACCAGTGTTCATAATACCGGCGTTTATATTATTTTCATCTTCACCTTCACGGTCGAGGGTTGAGTTCTTGTCAGCTATGATTTCGCCCCTTTCATTAATGATTTTACCGGTTTTTTTCTTGATTTCATTTCTTACATAGGAGGGTACCCAGTTTTCCCAACAAATAAAAAGGGTATTGGGATGTATATATTTTACTAAAAACCCGTTTTGTTCTAATTGTACAACCAAGTATCCGATACAATCTCCCTGCTTGTAGAGAGGTTCGCCAAATATAAACTCCGGTATTGAGAAAAATACGTGTTTATCTTTCACTTTTATATTACTCGTCAACCGAATTCGTTTATGAATACGATTCAAAATTTTATTGAATATGCTTAATTGTTTTAAATCTTTCTGTTGTTTCTTTTCAAACAAGGAATCAATATCAACACGACCAATATTTTCATCTTCGTCTGCGTATATAAAATTTGACATACTTATTATTATGTAAATAGAAATTTTAAATAATGATTTTACGTATATTTCTAATAGTCATTTGTGGAATTTGTTTCCAAATTCATTTTTTGAAAATTGTATGAGAGCGCGGTGAGTGTTTCTTTGATAATTCTTTGAATTCATTTTTTGGACTTTCGTTTGCATCTTTTATTACAACTTGAATATCTTCATTGTATTCTTCACAAGAATCAGTAGTCAATACACTATCATCATCTACTTTTTCTTCATCAACCGTACCTAAATTATGACTATAATGTTTATCGTCATATAGAAAATGATTACTATTTTTTCTCAATCGCGTTCTTTGTTGACGATCTTTCATAATTTTATGCCAATGTGGAGTAGCGACTGATTCTAAACTGGGTATCTTAAATGGTAATATATGATGAGGTTCGTCCTGTATAGTTTCTTCCTCATTTTGTTCTCGTGTTTGTTTCATTAGTGGTGGAGTCAAATTATCAATTTGAAAAAAGGTATAATCAGTTGCGTCATTTGAGCTTTGTAATAACTTTTCATATACGCTAAATTTCTCATCTAAAAATGATTTCCCATCAATATACCTATTTTCTGGTTTCAAAGAAATCATTTTATATATTTCAACACTTAGCTTATAATAATCTTTATGAGAAGCCAGTTCAATTTCCATCTTTTTTTGAAAATTTAAAAAGAGTTCGACTCCTGTAATAATACCACAAGTGAGAGATATAACACTTGTTATAATAGCTATATTGGTTGCACTTGTTATATCTCGAAATCCAACAGCGGCAAATGTATTTACCCCACTTAATACAATAATCGGAACACGAAACCAAATGATTTTGTCTTTGTAAAACTTATATTGGTAGCTATGATATTCACTCAATTCATAACAATTCACTCTCATTTTATCTAAGATTTGATCCATGTCTTTACTCCATTTGAAGGTTTGACTGTTATTTGTTATTCCTTTTTCAACACTAATATTTTTGTATTGTTCGCTCATAAATAAATATTGTAAATTATGGGTGAATGTATAAATTATAGGAAGAATAAAGTAAGTATTGAATATAATAATTTAAATAAAAACATAAATAAAAATTTATGTATGTTCATTTCTATAGAAACATATGGAAGAAAAAGAGGAAGATGAACAAAATCTTATGCAACAACAAGATAAATTAATTTATCGTAAACACGCTATCATTAAAAACTTAATAATTAGCGGTGGCGGACCGGCTGGGTTAGCTTTTTACGGATCATTAAAAACGATGAACCAATTGGGAATGTGGAAATTGGACAATATTCAGCATATATATGGAACATCTATCGGTGCAATCCTGGCTTTTACATTGGCTCTTAATTATGACTGGAATGAAATTGATGATTTTATTATCAAACGTCCTTGGCATAAGATATTCAAAGTAGATTTACCAACTATTATCAATGCAATCGAAAATAAAGGTATGTATAATAGGACTATTCTAAATGATATATTAAAACCCTTGCTTTTTGGTAAAGACTTGTCATTAGATATAACGTTGCAAGAATTTTATCAAAAAACAAAGGTGCATTGTCATTTTATTACAATGAAATTAAAATCGATAGAATCATTAGATATATCTGATATTACACACCCAAATTGGAAATTATTAGATGCTATTTATTGTTCCATTGCTCTTCCTATTTGTTTTTCTCCTTTTTATTATGAAAATGATTATCTATGTGATGGTGGATTTATATCGAATTATCCAGTTGAGTTTTGCATACAAGACGGACATTCTGCAGATGAAACTATTGGAGTAGGATTCGTATTTGCTCTTGATAGAAATAAAGATGAAAATGTTGTTTTGAAGGAAGAGAATAAATCAGAAGAAGAATATCACTCTTACAACCTATTTGATTATATGATTGAATTATTGTTTAATCTGATTAGAAACTCTAATAATAAAAGAAATAAGATTTCTCTTTATAAAGAAATATTATTGAATCCAAAAAATCCTAAATTTCATGATATGTATAATATCATACATTCTCAAGAATCAAGATCGGAACTGATTAAATATGGAGAACAAATTGCGAATAAATTATGCATCTAACATAGTGTTTAAAAATCCTTCTAACGATGTTGCTGTGATTCTGGAATCGAACTCAATTGTCTTTCCGTCTTTTATTAATTTAATAGTCGGATAAGAATCAATATTAAATTTGTTTATGTATTCGGTTGTTTCTGCGTCGTCTTCGTTTGTACAATCAATATTGACACAGTTTATTGTATGCCCATTGATTTCTTTTCCATCATTTGCTTTTTTAAAACTCTCCCATTCAGGTTCGGCTTTTTTGCAATGAGGACACCAATCTGCGTGAAAAAAATATATAACCGCCTGTGAACCATCTGACAATAAGCTATCATTCGCAACATCAAACGATTCTACGTTATATTTTTTATATATCATATGACCTATATATCCAAAGATAATTACAAGAATCACAATTAAAATGTATATATTATAAGGTCGAATGAATTTTCGTACAACATCTACAACGTTCGCCATATATAGTACACAAAGATATATTTTTTATATGTTAACCGAATATTTAGATTTAGTATATTTTATTATATCGCTTAAATATAACGATGAAACACAATAAAACTGTAAAACTGAAAAGACACGTATTTGAATATACAGATTTTAATAGTGGCGATGGCATGTTAACCGCTGTATGGGGTCCAGGAATGTGGCACTATTTGCATACAATGAGTTTCAATTATCCAGTCAAACCTACAAATGCTGATAAAAAAAACTATCGCGACTTTGTTTTGAGCTTAAAAAATACATTGCCGTGTGGAAAATGCAGAGGCAATCTTAAACAAAATTTCAAAATGCTCCCTCTCAAAATGGCACAAATGGAGTCTCGTGAAACCTTTTCCAAATATATATATGAATTACACGAAATCGTTAATAAAATGTTGCATAAAAAATCCGGCTTATCTTATGCAGCCGTACGAGATCGATATGAACAATTTAGATCTCGGTGTATCAAATCCGCGAAACAAACCTCGAAAATACACGAAAAAGGATGCACCGATTCCCTTTATGGGGAGAAATCCAAATGTATCTTGCAAATTGTTCCACAGGATAAAAAATGCGATACTTTACAAATCGATGAGCAATGTATTAAAAAAAAATTACAATAACTTACAATTGAGAGTAAGATATTATTTATTTAGGACAAACAATCGATATTGTTAGATAACTTGTTTTGTAATAGAATACTACAAAACAAAAAGATATTTATAATATATATATAAATAATATTTCATTATGTCAAAACAACTAACCTCATCGGAAGTAGAATATCAAAATGACGAAATGAATGATAATAAGAATACAAATGAAAAATGCGATCAAGAAAATTGCGAATCCGAACACTGTAATTGTAAAAATATTCCTTTTTGGATTAATAATCCCAATGTTCTCTTCCAACAAGAATATCTACTTGAATTTTTTCCAGTTGATTCAATGGTGTATTCTCAAAAACTCAATGCAATTACAAGAACAGTTATTCTTTTAGTTATTATTGGGTTTTTGTATTCCAATAATTTTCGTATATTATTGATAGGATTCATTACCCTCTTTTCTATTTATCTTTTACAATATTATCATAACAAACAGACAGAAAAACGCGACAACAAGAGAACATCGGAAAATATTCGCGAGTCATTCACAAATCCGAGCTTAGAATATATGAAAAACAACAATATTGAAGTATCAGATGAAGTATTTGATAAACCCGATTCTAGCAATCCTTTTGGAAATGTACTCGTATCAGATTATGATTATAATCCTAATAAAAAACCTGCTCCGCCGGCTTACAATAAAATTGTAGAAAAAGATATTTTAACCCAAGCTAAGAAATTTGTTAGCGACGCCAATCCCGACCACCCGAATATTGCCGATAAGTTGTTTGGTGATATGGGAAGCAACATGGAATTTGAACAGTCCTTGCGACCTTTTCACTCTACTGCGAATACAATGATTCCCAATGATCAAGGTGCTTTCGCCGAATTCTGTTATGGTAGTATGATATCTTGTAAAGAAGGGAATGAATTCGCTTGTGCACGTAATTTATCAAGACACGTGAATTAATCATTTTCCAACTATTTTAGGCGTTTATGAATTTTTATATGAATTGTTTGTAAAATAGATTCTCTACTTATAATATAAATATTGTTATATTATAAATGACTAGTCTTAATACTCATACCTTTCAAAATACTGGCCGCATTGGATCTGATTCTTCAGATAAAACTCAACAAAACATTTCAAATACGAAATATGCAAATTACAGCTTGACAAATCATTTTAGCAAAATGCTTTCTTCTGACCACGTAAATTTCGCTACCCAAACCCCTACAATGAACTTCAGTGGTGTTACTAACGGCAACGGATTAAATGGTGATGTTGTAAATAACGAATCTGATTTATTAATCAAAGTTGGACAAGAACGTAGTTTAGAGAAATTACAATTGTTTGAACGCCCTTTTAAGACTATTCCTTATTTAGGGCGTGGTAGTTGTGATCCGGCAGTTGAATCCCAGCTTCAACAAGGTGAAAATACCAGTGAATTAAAAAGTGTTTCTACTATTATGGAAAAGTCCTTTGCTTCGTACGCTTTATATCCCACAGATGATAAGATGGAATCCCAAGTCAAGGACGCATCAAATACCGTGGAAGAAGCTGCTTTAGACGGTTGGATTCGCGGTGGTGCTTCTACCCGTGAAATGGCCATGGATGAAGAAATGCAGAAAAACAATCGACCCAATAGTACCTTTTAAGATAGTTTGTGTATGACGAATTATTTATTTATATATTATATAAATAATTCATATGACGAGTGTTAATGATATAGTTATTGAAACAGATGAATTAAAAATAGAAAAAATTCAATTAGACGAACACGGTAATCTAACAGCTGATTATTCGTTTGAAGATAAAACATATACTGTTAAAATGACCAGCGATGAAATAACTCAAATGTCCAGCGAATTAGAATCTAAATTTGTACAATCTGAAGATCAAGACACTCCCGATGCAAATGAAGAAGAAGAAGAGAATGAGAAAGAACGAAATGATCGTCTCAATACCCGTGAATATAAAGAAAAAGCGCGAAAAATGGAATTCTTGAAAAATATATGTGATATTGATATGGAAGCATTTAATGAGGATTTAATTGGCAAATTGAAAGCGCATTTAAAATTGTTGATTGATTTTTTGTCAAAAGAAATAACAGAAGAAACAAAAATGATTGCCGTTGACGGTAAAAAAGATATTAGAGATGCTACGGTTAAAGATTTAACAACGTTATTCAATGGAATACCAGAATATAAAGAAAAGATAGACGAATTAACACAAAAAATAAAACAAAACAATAATGAAATAGGAACACTAAAAACAGAAAAACAAAATGCTGCTGGTGGAGACGATAATTCTGCACGTATTACTAAATTAGAAGAAGAAAACAAAGGTCTAAATGAAGAAATAGAAAAATATACTAGCGTTGAGTCTATTAAAAATATAAAATATAAATATAATTTTTTCCCAAAACAATTTCCAAACAGCGTAAATGATAATAATGTAAATAATAATGAAACAGACACTAATCCTGCAGAAAGTGTCAAAAATGATAATGATGTAAATAATAATGAAACAGAACAAGCAACAACAACAACAACAGAAGAACAAGAATCAAAAGAAGAAGAATCAACAGTACAACCAACACCAAAAAAAGAAAAAGATCCCCTTTCCATACCCAAATATTTAAAAGACAATGTAATAGAAAAAGATTTCGAACATAGAATCCTTAATAAAAATACTATTTCCGAAGACCCATTTTATATTTATGTTAAAAATACCTTGACTCCATTATCATTATCTGGTGATACAAAGAGCCAACCCGAATATATAAACTATTATAATTTAATAGTCGGTAAAGATAAATTAATTCACTCATCTATTATGATTTTAGGAAATTTGATGAAATTAATACAAGGCTTGGAATTATATAATACATTATTGAATAACAAGCATTTTGAAAATATAAAAGTTTCTAGAATATCAATACAAGATGACGCGGACAAACCCAGAACATCGATGCTGAATACAATCGGTTTGAATAATATTCTACATTCTAAAAAAGAGAAACAAGATAAATTAAAATCTATAATGATGTCAGCCAATAACATACAATATAGTATTCAACAAATTAATGATGCAATTAATAAAATTAGAGATTATTCTATACTTTTTAATAATAATATTGCGGATATAAAAAAATCAACAGTTGAAGATAAGGATATAAAAAATTCAACAGGTGAAGATAATAAAAAGCAAGATGGATCGTTTTTGTCAAGGTTCTCCCGCCAAAAAGAACCCGAAAAAAAATATACAAAAGGATATTTTTTTCAAGCATTTGACGGTTCAGACGATCCCCCTTTCAATATTGATAATATATCGAAAGAATTACAAGATATTTTAACACAAATAAAAAAAACTACTCAATACATAAATCCAAGAAAAGGCGAAAATAAATTAGCAAATATTAAAGGAATAACAAAAGATACTATGCAAATACCTGCTAATTTTGGTGCAAATGCAAAAGCTGACGCAACTTGCGAAGAAGCATTAACCTTCAAACCTGAAGAACCAATAAATAAAAGTTGGTTTTCTGGAGGAAATAAACGCAGCAAAAAAAAAATACGTAAACATAAGCATAAAGCTACGCTGAAGCGTAAATAAATATATTTTGATTATATGTCTTTGTATTATATAATCAAAACAATATAGATAATTTATAGTATATATTGTATACAATGTCTGTCCTTCAACCCGATGATGATGAAATGTACGTTACAAAAAGGAACGGAAAGCAGGATATCGTTTCATTTGATAAAATCCTTACAAGAATAAAACGACTAGGACAAGAAGCAAATATTAAAATCAACTATACAACCCTTGTAATGAAAGTAATTGACCAGCTGTATTCTGGTATATCAACCACGAAAATCGATGAATTATCAGCGGAACAGTGTGCTTCTATGTCTTCTATTCATCCAGATTACAATATTTTAGCAGGAAGAATTGTTATTTCGAATCATTTAAAAAATACAAAAAATAGTTTTTTCAACGTCATTAGTGAGCTTTATCATTACCAAGATAAGCACGATAAACATTCGCCGTTGATTACTGCGGAAGTGTACAAATTTGTAGAGAAAAATCAAGATGAATTGGAAAAAATGATTGAATATAACCGTGATTATTTGATTGAATATTTTGGATTCAAAACACTGGAACGAGCTTATTTAATGAAAGTAAATAATGTTATAGTAGAACGCCCACAGCATATGTGGATGCGTGTTAGTATAGGTATTCACGGTACAGATATGGAACGAATCCGTGAAACATATGATTTGATGTCGCAAAAAAAATTCACGCATGCTACTCCTACCCTTTTTAACGCAGGAACTCCCCACCCACAATTATCATCTTGTTATCTGATTGCTATGGAGAATGACAGCATTGATGGTATTTATAATACACTCAAAGATTGTGCGTTGATTTCGAAATGGGCAGGTGGCATTGGACTTCATATCCACAATGTCCGTGCATCTGGTAGTCATATTCGCGGAACGAACGGCGCGTCGAATGGTATCGTACCAATGCTGAAAGTGTTCAATAATACAGCCAAATATGTAGATCAAGGTGGAGGAAAGCGCAATGGAAGTTTTGCTATCTACCTAGAACCTTGGCACGCTGATATTGAAATATTTTTGCAAATGCGTAAAAATCACGGAGACGAAGAGTTGAAAGCGCGAGACTTGTTTTATGCTTTGTGGATGCCCGATCTTTTTATGGAAAGAATGAAAACTGATGGAAACTGGACATTGATGTGTCCTGATGAATGTCCTGGTCTAGCAGATGTTTATGGCGACGAATTCATTAAATTGTACAGTCAATATGAGTCGGAAGGTAAGGGTAGAAAAACAATGAAAGCACGTAATTTATGGTTTCAAATCTTAGATGCACAAATGGAAACAGGTACACCTTATATAGTGTATAAAGATGCAGCTAATAGAAAGTCCAATCAGCAAAATCTAGGAACAATCAAATCCAGCAATCTCTGTTCTGAAATTATTGAATATTCAGATGAGACTGAATCCGCTGTATGTAATTTAGCCAGTATTGCTTTACCGGCTTTTGTTGCCCAGAAGGACGACGGCGAATTCTATTATGATTATGATGAATTGCATAAAGTAGCAAAAGTAGTAACTCATAATTTGAATCGTATTATTGATGTTAATTTTTATCCTACGCCCAAAACAAAAAAAAGTAATATGCGCCATCGTCCCATTGGAATTGGTGTACAGGGAATGGCCGATGTGTTTATGATGATGAATCTACCGTTTTTCCACGAAAAATCAGAAGAAATAAATAAGTATATTTTTGAAACTATTTATCACGCCGCTTTGGAGGCATCCAACGAAATCGCGATTTCTCGTTATGAAATCGTGAAGGCAAAAAAATACGACAATGTAGTGATCGATACGTCTGCTTGGGATATATTCAATGATTATGAAAAACCATTAACTGATATAATGCGTGAGAATGGAACAACGGTAGGTAGTTATGCGACATTTGAAGGAAGTCCGACTTCACAGGGTAAACTACAATTTGACTTGTGGGGAGTAGAACCTTCGGATCGTTATGACTGGTCTGCTTTGAAAACAAGTATACAAACCTATGGAATTCGCAATTCATTGTTAACTGCGCCTATGCCAACCGCATCTACGTCGCAAATATTGGGATACAATGAGTGTTTTGAACCCATTACGAGTAATATTTACAATCGTCGTACGATTGCAGGAGAGTTCATGCTGGTCAATAAATATTTAATGAAGGATCTATTGAAACTTGATCTATGGAATGAGAAAATGAAAAATAATATTATTGCAAATAATGGTTCAATACAACATCTAGATATGATACCGATGGAGATTCGTGAGAAATACAAAACTGTTTGGGAGATACCTATGCGCAATTTGATAGATATGGCTGCTGATCGAGGTGCGTACATTTGTCAAAGCCAGAGTTTGAATTTGTGGTTAGAAGAACCGAATTATTCGAATCTAACGTCGATGCATTTTTATTCTTGGTCGAAAGGATTGAAAACCGGTATTTATTATTTGCGAAGACGGGCTCGTCATCAAGCACAGCAGTTTACAATTGAACCTGAAAAAATAGAGAATAATAATAATTTAGGAGGAGAAGTAGAAGACGAAATATGTGAAATGTGTTCCGCATAAATAAATATTCAAAGGTGTAAACTATTTTTATATTAGCATTTTTGCAATTGATTCATCAATCGTATCAAATTGCATTTTTAAATAACATTTTAAACAAACTAATACATCCACCATAGAGTTATGAAGACCATTAACAATTTCTCCCGGAAATAGATGTTGATGGAGTTCAATCAATCTTGGCCATTTTTTCCTTCCCTTACCGCCTGGTATTTTCGATTCTAAAATAATATTACACATATTTGTACCTTTTCTCATTGTACAATATCTTTCAATTCCATGTATTTTTTCATACATAGAATTGAAAATCATAAAACTATGAGGTGTTTTTTCAGCAATTTCATTTTTGTTCCTTTCCATTTCAATGGAAATTATCTTTTCGTCGAAATCTATATTATGGGCAACCAACGCATCGCAAAACATATATGCTTCATAAAACTTTTCCAATACATCAACTATATTTTTCCCTTTTTGTGTACAAATTTCCCGGGTGATACCGGTAAGATTCGTAATTACATTTGAAATTTCCACGGTTTCTGGTACGTCAATATATGTATCATACTGTTGTAATATTTTTTTTTTTTCGTTATCATAAATTGTATAACTTAATTGAAGT
>Ga0206130_10002010_pt1 | contig 28995 bp, 24 predicted proteins | sample Helgoland_Spring_9_FD_148637 | JGI IMG/M metagenome (GOLD analysis project Ga0206130, IMG submission 148637) | Pelagic subsurface seawater microbial communities from Kabeltonne, Helgoland, North Sea - Helgoland_Spring_Bloom_20160512_1 | ecosystem: Environmental > Aquatic > Marine > Epipelagic ...
GATCAGCGCGGTTTGCCGCATGTAGGTTGATTTTCCGCCCATATTTGGGCCTGTGATGATCAACATTTTACGTTGTTCATTCATCACTAAGTGATTGCCAATAAAGGGCTCACTGGAAACCTGCTCTACCACGGGATGCCGACCTGTTTGGATGTTGACTCCAGGTGTTTCAGAGAGTTTAGGTTGGCAGAAATTCAAACTGTAGGCTCGCTCAGCCAAAGCAGTTAATACATCAATTTCTGCAATGGCAGCAGCGCAGACTTGCAATGCTGTCAATTCGCAATTGAGATCTTCTAAAAGTTGTTCATAGAGATATTTCTCTCTTGCCAAAGCACGACTTTTGGCACTGAGTGCTTTGTCTTCAAAAGTTTTGAGTTCTGGGGTGATAAAGCGCTCGGCATTTTTAAGCGTCTGCCGACGAATGTATTCCACCGGAGCCTTATCGCTCTGGCCTTTTGATATCTCGATGTAATAGCCGTGAACACGGTTATAACCGACCTTTAGAGTTTGAATACCAGTGGCCACTTTTTCCCGCTCTTCCAAGGCCAGAAGAAACTCCCCAGCATTGGTGTTGAGCGCGCGGAGTTCGTCAAGTTCAGGGTCGTACCCCTCGGCTATAACGCCACCATCGCGAATCACCATTGGAGGATTGTCAGTAATAGCGCTGCTCAATAGATCAGCTAAATGCGGCAGCGGTTGAGCAGTAGTTGCTAGACTTCGTAAATGACCATCCTCGACACCCTCAAGGCATTTGGCAATCTGCGGCAGTGTGTTTAAGGAGTCGAATAAACGAGTGAGATCCCTAGGCCTAGCTGAGCGCAGTCCCACTCGAGTGAGGATGCGTTCCATATCGCCTACTTGCTTCAAATAATTGTGTAAATTCTCATGAAGAAAGTTCTGTTGCAGTAGATTTATGCTATTTTGCCGATGTTCCAGTATGCCTATGTTTTGAGTAGGGCAGTTAATCCAACGGCGCAGCAAGCGACTAGCCATTGCTGTGGCAGTGGTGTCTAACACATCAAAAAGAGTGTTCTCAGGCCCTCCCGATAGATTCGTGTCCAGTTCCAAGTTACGCCTGCTTGCCGCATCCAGTAAAACAGCTTCATCCCGTTGCTCTGCCGCGATCGTCCTGATGTGGGGTAAGTCGGCGCGCTGTGTATCTTTGACGTACTGCAGCAGACACCCGGCCGCGGCGATTGCTTGAGGTAGATGATCGCAGCCAAAGCCCGATAAGTCTTTGGTGGAAAATTGCCGATTCAGTTGTCGCTGCGCTGACTCGAGATCAAATTCCCATGGGCCACGCCGCTTTACGCTGGAATGATTTTCGAGGAAATTAAATTCGGAAAGTTCGTCTGACATTAATACTTCAACAGGGTTGAGACGCTGAATTTCACTTTGCAGCTCTTCCTCGGTTGATAATTCTGAGATGATGAATTGACCGCTACTCATATTGAGAGATGCCATACCGAAAACGCTATTGACACGGTGAAAAGCCACCAACAGATTATCACTGCGATCATCAAGTAGGGCTTCATCGGTGACAGTTCCCGGCGTTAAAATGCGCATGACTTTGCGTTCAACGGGCCCTTTACTGGTTTCTGGGTCTCCCACTTGCTCACAAATAGCAACAGATAATCCCTGTTTAACCAGTTTAGCCAAATAGCTCTCTGCGGCATGGTAGGGGACGCCACACATCGGTATGGGGTTACCGTTTGCTTTTCCGCGAGCCGTCAATGTGATGTCGAGTAGTTGGCTGACCCTCTTTGCATCGTCAAAAAACAATTCATAGAAATCGCCCATGCGATAAAAAACGATATCTTTTGGATGCTCAGATTTGATCCGCAGATATTGCTGCATCATTGGGGTGTGTTTGGTTATTGTGGTTTCGTTCATAGATAATTGAGCATCTGCAGGTGATATTGAGCGTCGCAGTAAATACTAAATTGTGCCACATTTCTCTGCCGTTGTGTGAGTCGAAGTTAGTCTTTCTTGGCGCTTCAGTGAGCAGAGTTGATGGGTAAAAGCGAGGTTATCGATTATTGGGGTTGCGCGTATTTTTTGACTGTTTACACTGTTCGAGGGTTTATCTCAAAAAGTCAGTGTATTGGCAAGGTCGTCGGTAACCACTAGAGGCGAATTTGGAGTCACATTTATGAGCTACAAGCGCATAAGCATAGATCACCAAGGTGATATCTCAGTAATCACAATGATTAGTCCGGAAAAACGCAATATTCTGGCCATCGAAACGATGTCTGAGATGATCGATGCGTTCCGCTCGATTGCTGAGTCTGATGCTCTGGGTGTAATTATTGCTGCAAAAGGGCCGGTATTTTCTGCGGGTCACAACTTCGCTGACATGCTCCATGCCTCAGAACAAGACGCTCGAGAATTATTTGATCTCTGCACTTGCATGATGATGTTGATACAGTCGTTACCTCAGGTGGTTATTGCAAGGGTTCACGCCCTCGCCACGGCGGCAGGATGCCAGCTGGTGTCTATGTGCGATATGGCTGTAGCTGCAGAATCAGCCACTTTTGCTGCCCCTGGTGGCAAAGGCGGACTCTTTTGTCATACGCCGATGGTCGGTATTGCCAGAGCAGTGGGGCGCAAGCGCGGGCTAGAGATGGCTTTACTGGGCGATGCCATTGATGCGCAGACGGCAGCAGAGTGGGGACTAGTCAACCGTGTTGTTGCAGATGATAAATTGATTGATGAAACGAATGAGCTGATGCGCCGAGCCACCAGAGGCTCAGCCACGTCGAAAGCAATGGGTAAACGAGCCTACTATGCTCAGATTGATATGCCCCAGGCCGACGCCTACAGCTTTGCAGCCGGTGTCATGGCTGAGGGCACCGCCGCGAGAGATGGTCAAGAGGGTATAGCCGCTTTTGTAGAGAAACGCGCAGCTAAGTTTGGCCCCAGAGAATGATCCTATGGTTCGTTTTTAGTGTCAGATAAAAGCGTTAAAATAGTACATCAAAATCGTATTTTCATCTGTCTGAATAAGGCAAAAGAAGTTAGAATGCCACGCTCAGTTATAACCTCAAAAAATCTTGGGAAAACATCATGTACGAGTGTGATTTTGGCTTCATTGGGTTGGGTGTTATGGGGCAAAATCTGGCGCGAAATATGGCCTCAAAGGGTTTTCGCGTAGCCGTTCATGACCATTTACCTTGTGTGAATGCGAGTTTTTCCGAAACCTATGCCTCGCAGAATTTGATTTGTTGCACCTCTCTCAGTGATCTAGTTGGGCAGTTAAAACAACCTCGTATGATTCAAGTGATGGTTCCTGCGGGTGATGCAGTCGATGCGGTTATTGCAGGGCTTGTATCATTGTTGGATCCAGGTGATTTAATTATTGATGGGGGCAATACACTCTTTGTTGATACTGCTCGTCGTGAAAGGGAGCTTGCAGACAAAGGTATTCGATTTTTAGGAGCCGGAATCTCTGGTGGGGAAGAGGGTGCCTTAAAAGGCCCATCCATTATGCCCAGTGGAGATCGCACCAGTTGGTCCATGGTCAAGCCATTCTTTGAGGCTATCGCTGCGAAGGTTGACGGACAGCCTTGTGTCGTTCATGTGGGTTCCGGTGGCGCTGGTCATTATGTCAAGATGGTTCATAACGGCATCGAATATGCTGATATGCAGCTGATTTGTGAGGCATATCATATCCTCAAGTCGGCAGGATTCTCTAACACTGAGCTGGCAGACATTTTTGATCAATGGAATCAGAGCGAATTAGAATCCTACCTCATAGAAATCACCGCACAGATATTGCGCCAAAAGGATCTACACTCGGATCAAGACTTGATTGATGTTGTGGTCGATCGCGCTGGACAGAAGGGGACGGGTCGCTGGACAGCGTTGAGCGGTGTTCAAAGCGCTGTGCCCCTATCTGCGATAGCCTCTGCGGTTGAGGCTCGATTGTTGTCCTCTCGGTTAGATGAGCGACGTGCCGCCGCAACGGTATTAGCGGGGCCTGATAGTTGGAATATGGCGATTTCAGATAATCGGAAAGTTGATCTTGTTAGGCAGGTGCGCAGTGCGTTGTATCTTTCTAAGATAGTCGCCTATGCTCAGGGGTTGGATCTTGTTCAGCGTGCCAGCGATGAACACAATTGGCAGGTTGATATCAGTGCCATCGCATCCATCTGGCGTGGTGGCTGTATTATTCGAGCTGTGTTTTTGCGTCACATCGTGGATGCCTACAAACTGGAGCCTACATTAATAAATATGATGCTTGCGCCATTTTTTGTCGATGCGCTCAGCAGTGGTCAACATCAATGGAGAGAAGTTGTAGCCCTTGCAGCGAGGGGTGGAATACCGATACCATCAATTAGTGCCGCCCTTAGTTACTTTGACGCCTATCGTTGTAGACGACTGCCCGCAAACTTGCTTCAAGCACAGAGAGATTTCTTTGGCGCTCACTCATTTGAACGGATCGATCGGCCTGAGGGCGAGTTCTTTCATCACCCCAACTGGCCCACGATTTTGTAATGAGAGTTATTTTACGCTAAAGATCTGACATTATTCGACGATTAAGTTCGAGTTAGAAAGTCTATGCTATTGTATAAGTACTGAAGATGAGCAGGCCTAGTAAATCAGTTTGCTTCGGGCTATTTCAGGTGAAATATTATTGTTAAATTTGAGTACCAGTTCGCATTTTAAGTAAAAATTATAGGCATTATTGTTGATAGCATGGTCTCAGAACTTGTGAGGGTTCGTACGACCTTTAACGTTGGTTGAAATTACAAGAATAGTGTTAGTTTATGGGAGCTAAAAATTGATTTCCTCAGACCAAATGATGGGATGCATGGATGTGATGAACGCTTGCCTGAAGGCAAGGTCAGAGGAGGATATTGAAGATATTTGGTTGGATATGCAGGCCCTCTGCAATATCGACGGAATGATGCTCTCGGTGGCGGAGAGCTATAAGAAAGATGATTTACAATCCACAGCCACGATGATTTCTTTTGGAATAAGAAGCGACTGGGCGGGATATTACGAAGAACAGAAGTTTACTCTCGTTGATCCTGTTGTCAAATATTGTGCGGTAGTTGAGGATGTATTCAGGTGGGAAGAAGCATACACTTACTGCGGTGATGAGTGCTCCCAGTTCGTGGCTGCTGCCGAACGCTTTGGGCTGAAGGACGGGTATACACTAGGGAGAACCGAACATCAAATTACTCATACTGCGTCGCTAGCTTCAGTGACAATAGATCCAGATCACATTGATGAAAGTCAGCATCTTATGATTAAACAGTTACTGCCGCACATCAACGAAGTTTTAAGCCGCCCTGGATTTTTGCGTTCGCCGTCCATAACCAAAAAAGAGTTGGAAGCCCTGCAATGGGCGAGCTATGACAAGTCCTATTGGGAAATTGGCGCTATTATGGGCATCACTGAGAGGACAGTAAAATTTCATTTCAATAATATTTTCCGCAAACTGCGAGTGCATAATCGCGAACAAGCGGTGCGTAAAGGCGCGATACTGGGCTTGATTCAATAGAGTAAACGCTCCGGCACCGTCCAGAACAAGCCGTCTTTGGTGCAAAAAAGCTGATGGGGTATATTGCGACGAATTTGCGTTAATTGTGCCAGCTTTTGCCCCGACAGTGCTCTTATACTCAGATTATTGGCATAGAAGCCGAGAAACTGTACCGCAAAGATCGCATTTTCTGCACGATCATCTGGATCCAGCAGGGTTATTTGGAATTTCGCGCAATCTTGTCGGCTTGAGGTATTCTCAAAAGTCTGACCAATAAAATGGGAGAGCCCATTGACGTCTAGCATGTGACCATGTTTTTGCTCGCTGGACGACAAGAAGCTCAGCTGCGAGTGCCCCCCGCCATGCTGAGGCCACCGGTAAAAAATAACCTGTTTAAATTTTTGCCGTTCAGAAATAACCATGTTCAGCCCTCTCGGAGAATACTATCGCGTTTTGTTTGCTTTTGGCAAACCATTGGTGAACGATTTTAATTTTGTGACTCAAAAGGATATTTTTCGATTAAAAACACTAACATACCTGTCCCAAAGGACAGTATTAATATCAACATTTTAGGCATATAAAAGTCATAACCTGTCCGAAGAGTCAGGGTTTTAGTGTACATCGTAGAGAGAATTGTATTATTTTTGAGCAGTAAACTTTTTTAATCGGAGAAATAACATGCAAAACGTATTAGTAAAGCAAGTAACTAAAGACATTCAATCTGGCTCTTCAAAGAATAATTCTGAGATAGGTTTTACCATCCCAGGCTACCGTAGCTATATTGCCGTAACCCAAGAACAAAAAGATAAAGCTTACCGGCTTCGACATAAGGTTTATAGCGAAGAACTAAAATGGGTTCCCGAAGCAGCAGATGGTCGAGAGATAGACGAGTTTGATGAGTATGCTGCCATGGTCTGTGTCGAAGATGACCGCGGCGAGGTCATAGGAACTATAAGACTTGTTGATAGTAGGCATGAGTGGATGGTGGACAGATACTTTCTGGAGACTATCTCAGGAAGTATTGAGGATATCAAAAAGCGCTCAGCAGTTGAGGTGTCTAGAAATGCGATTGATTTGAAATACCGTCATAAAAATTTGAGTGAATGCGGCGTAACAGTTCTCGATCTATTGTTAGCCACTGCTGTCGATTCTACTTGGGATGGATTTAATCGGCGCAATATCTTTGTCACTGCTACCCCAGTTATGGGCGTTATTTTAAAGCGCCGCGGTGGCGCTACAGAGCAGGTAGGGCCTATTGTCACAATGCCTGACAATTGCAAAGTAGCAAGTTTTCTACTCGATCTTGAGATAACGAGAGACACTTACACTCTTCGTCATTCATGTAAAACGTTGCATGAGTTGACTATGTTGTCATCGACTTCTCCGTCAGAGCGGTGTAACTTCGCATAGTGGCGCGCCAACGTTAAAATAATTGAGAGCTAGTAATGTAGTACAGATTAATTTAATGATTCAAAATTATCATTTGTGAATCGAAATATATTATTTGGTCTTCGGGTTTATGGGTTTATAGTGATTCTTTAATGCATGGGTGAGGCGGGATCGCAAAGGGAGTAACTTTGCGACTCCGCCGCAACGCTTTTTTACCCGTGAATAAGGCGATAGTTATGAGTGTTGAATTATAGTCTATAGTGCTTTCTAGACAATCTCGTTGAATTGAACTCTGGTATATGAAAACGGAAAAATTACAGCGTTACCTATCTGATAACACCTGCGTAAACTTCGCATTGCACGTTGATATTGCCCGCCAATGTTGCTATCTGCTCGATCGATCACTTTCGCTGATAGAGACCTATGTGGTTTCCACATCGGTCTTGCCCTCCAGCAATCTGAAGGACAGTTATGGGACCCCGAGCGGCTTGCACAAAATATGCGAATGCATCGGTGCTGATCAGCCCATCGGCATGTGTTTTGTGGGTAGAGTCCCGACAGGAGATATTGTTCCGATTGAGACACAAAAGCCCGAGGAAGAAAGCTCAGAGGATTACATTCTGAGCAGGATCCTTCGGCTTGCCGGCCTAGAACCTGGTATTAATCAGGGGGGTGACGTGGATACTTTCGAGCGGTATATCTACTTCCATGGCACCAACGAAGAGTATCTTATTGGCAGCCCAGCGTCTCATGGTTGCATACGCATGGTCAATACCGATGTCATCAATTTGTTCGATTTGGTGACAACTGACACGCCAGTATTAATCTGCACTGACTGACATAGGGCACCAGTGCGCGGCGTTAAAACTGCCGTTTAACTCCCAACATCACCCCCCGCCCTTCACCAACAAAATAGCGGTAGCTACCAAATGCATAATCGGCACGATCTGCTATGCGCCGGTCAGCGAGGTTAGTCAGTTGGGCTGAAATATCCCAAACTCCCAAAGCTCTGTCAGCGCGGAGATTGACTAGGTTATGCCCCGGGTATTCATGGTTATTTTGCGGATCCAGATAATATACACCCAAGTAAACCCACTCCAACTCAAAGCTTCGATTGTTTTGTTGGTAAAGTAACTGGACACTTCCCTGTCTGCGCGGTGCAGTGTCTATATCATTGCCATTGATATCGATGTCACCATATAGTCGAGTATAGTCATAGGTGTGTTTCGCCCAGGTTCCCGATGTTGTCAACTGCCAGTTGTCATTGAGTATATATTTCGACTTCCATTCTATGCCCTGATGACGAGTTTTGCCGTCGTTAACCACAAAACTATTGGTATCTTTAACAATAACATTATCTTTGTGCATCGCATAAAGCGACAGCTGTGCCGCCCAGGATTCCGATTCAAAGTTGATACCCATTTCCAAGCTATTAACTTTCTCAGCTTTCACCAGCTCAATGCTCTGTTCTTTTTGCAGACGATACAGCTCGGTTATTTGCGGCGCACGGTAGGCACTTGCGATGCGTGTGTAGAAATTCGTTGTTGCATTGACTTCATAATTGGCACCGAGCTGATAGTTTAAATTATCGGTGGTGTCGGTTCGATCTGAGGGTCGGTAGTAGCGACAGCTGCCGGTTGACGAGTTACATGAGCTTCCATCGTCTCTGGAGCTACCGTCTATCATTTTGTTGTTATAGTCATACTTGAGCGATTCATAGCGCAGTCCAGCCTCCAAGGCGATGTTTTCGCTTAACGACCACTCGGCGTTAACAAAAAGCGCGTACTGTTTGCTGGTTACGCTGAAGTCGTAGTGTTGTCCTTGAAAACGGACATTGTCCGCCGTGCCCAAGGGGTTTTCCTGAAACTCTTCGACGAACATATCTGCCCATTCACTATCCAGCCCTAGCCAAATTTTTGCGGATTGAGCGGTAAAGCTATAGTGAGTTTGCACCCCTGCACTGGTTTGCCCGTTTTTTTCCAGAGGCTGGCCGGGCAGATAGTGTTGTAAAAATGTCATATTACTGCGACGAATATATGGTCTAACCATTAATTGCGATGAAGTAGTGTCAGTTCCCAGCTGCCTTTCAATGGAGGTTGATAGCCTCAGTGCTGAGGCATCACGGAAGGCCTCGGGATTGGGGTTAGTTTTCCACACTGCGTTGTCTTTGTAGCTATCAAGACCTTTGATGTAACCCGCTGTCTCTTGATTGAGATTCACCGCTGAGAGAAGAGTCTTGGTTTCAATGTTGGCTCCACTCCATTGGTGGGTCATGGTCATTTTTTGCTGATCGAAACCCGACTGGTCTTTGAATCCACCATCAGACACGCCATTTGCTGCAATTTGAAACTGCTGATTTCTGACACTATTTTGCCAGCCAATTTTGACTCTTCGGTAGTTGTGGCTACCCAATTCTACGTCCAAGGAATTTGATTCCACCACTGGAGAGAGAGTATTAATAACGCCGTGCATCGCATTGGAGCCGTAAAACACGGTTCCCGGACCGCGCCATACTTCCAATCCAGAGGCCTGCTCAGTGTTTACCTCAAACAATTGATTGACATTGCACATGCCCGTTGGTCTGATCGGTAAGCCATCCTCTGTGGTCAAGATTTCAGCGCAACTTCCAGCGCCGGTAAACACGGGTGATCTCACTGAGGCGAGCAGCTCCTGACCATTGCCGCGACTCAACCAGACACCGGGAAGGCGGCCTGCAGTTTGGCTGATATGAGCATGGGCAATGCGCTTGATTTCCTCTCCCGAGACTTGACCTACGGCACCTATCAGTCCGGTCAAGGCTTGTTCTGATCGCCTGCCTGTCACCACAACGGTCTCGACTATGGTCTCTGATAAAGTATTTTTAGTCGATGTCTCCTCAGTGTTCGTCTCGCCGGCAAAAACCGCGATGGATATAAGGAGAAATGGCGCCGCCATTACCGTTTCTTTCACTGTCTTTAACGTCATGATTAAAAAGAGACCCTGAGCTAAGTAAGCCCGCAAGTTTAAACACAAGCGAGACAAAGTAAATGGTTTATTTAATACAGCTGATTATCAGACAGCGGAACCTCAAGAGCGTTTGAGCCCGCCTTTGGCGGCGAGCCGATCATCTCATCGTAGGCGCTGGTATGGCGAAGCACAGCAGTGTCAGCAGCCACATTCTGAAGTAGCTTCTGTAAACTGATGAGATTAGATGAGCGGAGTAAAACATTTTTGTCGTCTGTAACATAATGTTCCTCGCCTTCCACCAGAGCGGAGACCTGATACAACGCAAGATCGACAGAATGATAAATGAGTTTGTCAACGCAGAAGTATTTGTTCAGTTTTGAAAGGCTGATTGTCATACTGTTTCTCCTCTTCCGCCTACCAAGAAATACGTTGTTATTAGCTCACAGGATCAATAGCTAAGTTGATCGATTCGATATCTGATGAAGACTATTTACAGGGTTGTCACAGATGTGTCAGCATGATTCTTGCGTAATCAGTTATGGTATGGTGATGATGATTACTTGTTGGGCTTGCTATTAAGGATACAGAGGGGATTAGTGATGGAGAAGAATAAACGATATTCAATTTTATTAGTGTTAGTCTTGGCTTGTGTGGTGGGTTGCTCTCAAACTGATGAGTCCCGCTCCGCTGATAGTGTTTATATCAATGGAAAGATCATTACTCTCGATGAGCAGGAATCAGTGGCTTCAGGTCTTGCTGTTGCAGATGGCAGAATAATTGCTGTTGGTACATCCGAGAAAGTACTTACTCTGGTGGACGATAGTACCCTGGTGATTGATTTGCAAAGTAAGACTCTAGTGCCAGGTTTTGTCGATGGACACAGTCATCTTTCAGGGGTAGCGATTCAGGCAATTACAGCAAATTTATTGCCGCCACCAGATGGTCCCGGTAGTGATATTGCATCACTGCAGAAGACGCTCCGCGAATTTATGAAAACTTCAGAAATGGTGAAGACCCACAATGTGCTAATTGGCTTCAATTACGATGACTCTCAGTTAGCGGAAAAGCGCCATCCCACTCGTCAAGATCTTGATGCGGTGTCGACGGACATGCCTATCATGATTACTCACCAGTCAGGTCATTTGGGTGTTTATAACACCAAAGCGCTGGAAATGTTTGGTGTTACAGCCGACTCGGAAGATCCGCCCGGCGGTATTATCGTCAGAGAAGAAGACGGTCGTACGCCGAACGGTGTGTTGGAAGAAAATGCGCATTTCCAATTGCTATATAACGTTATCCCGCCATTTTCTGGAGAGGAAAGTCTCAGCATTATGGAGGCGGCACAAATGCAGTATTTGTCCAATGGGTTTACTACCATTCAAGACGGCAAAATTGATCCGGTAAGTCTTGAATTGATGATGAAATATGCTCAAACCGGCGGTCTCAAGGCTGATTTGGTGGTCTATGCAGATCTTGTACCCATGGAGGATTACGTTGTCATGGAAGGCCCGTTGCAATCGAGTAATTATACTGATCGATTGCGTATTGGGGGAGTAAAACTGACCTTTGATGGCTCGCCTCAAGGCAAGACTGCTTGGTTCTCTAAGCCTTATTTGGTGGCTCCTCAGGGACAGGCGGACAACTACGCAGGTTACCCGGCGTTCACTGATGAAGAAGCACTGCAATGGTATGAAGTTGCTTACAAAAATAACTGGCAAATGCTTACCCATACCAATGGCGATGCAGCCATTGACCAGCTTATTCGCGTTGCTGGTAAGGCCGCTGAACGTTATCCAAAAGATGATCGCCGAACCGTTATGATTCACGGCCAATTTTTACGTGAGGATCAGGTTGCTGACGTCCAGCGACTGGGTATTTTTCCTTCGCTCTATCCAATGCATACATTTTATTGGGGTGATTGGCATCGAGATTCTGTGGCCGGCCCCGGGCGTGCGGAAAATATTTCTCCTACTGGCTGGCTTATGGAGAGAGATATTAAGTTTTCTATTCACTCTGATGCACCAGTGACATTTCCCAACGCCATGCGAATCTTGGACAGTGCGGTAAACCGGGTAACGCGAGCTGGTGATATTTTGGGAGAAACCCATCGTTTGCGCCCTATGGATGCACTGAAGGCGATGACTATTTGGCCTGCTTATCAGCATTTTGAAGAAAACTCTAAGGGCTCACTCGAGGTGGGTAAATTAGCAGATATGGTTATTCTCGATAGAGATCCCTTAACCATTGATCGAAAAAATCTCGTCGATATTCAAATTTTGGCTACTATCAAAGAGGGCGTTACTGTTTACCAACAATAGAGCTTACCTGTCCCAAAAGATGGCGACATAATGTCTGTGATGGCTTTTATGTTATGGGGGGCAATTTAGATTGATTTGCAGCTTGTTGCGTTTCTCTGTAAAAGTGATTTTTGCTGAGAAAAAGTTTTCTACAAACCCATCATTATGATATGTTTACGGCATAAAAATAATAACGGTGAGAGGTGCAGTCATGCCAGCTGTGTCGACTGGTCGACCCGACGATAGCGGGACTGTTGGGCAGGAGTCTTTCCTGCCCACTATCGAAGTACAAGCAAATGTGGTTGACGTCTCTCTCGGCGATTCAAGACTATTGAGTTTGCCTCACCTCTGGTTGCGAGATAACTGCCCATGCGATGAGTGCAGAGTGGCTAAAACCCAAGAAAAATCTTTCATTGTAAGTGACGTTGATGTTGATATTTGCCCGATTAATGTCAGCTTAGCCAATGGACTTCTGATGTTGCAGTGGCCAGATTTTCACGAGACTGTGTACAAACTCGAAGATCTTTTGTCAATTTCAGTGGGACGCGCTGAAGCCGTTCAAAGCTGGTCTGCGCACTTTTCCCCCGAGTACTTTGATTGGACAAGATTTTTAACTGAGGACAAATTGGCGCGATCAGCCATCGCCAGTTTTGTTCGTGACGGTGTTATCATTATTGAGAGTGCTCCCACAACCCCAGACGCGCTGGAGATCTTAGCCCGACGGTTAGGGCCGATCAGAGAGGTGTTGTTCGAACGAATTCACAATGTTTGTGTTGATACTCATGTCTACAACGTGGCGCACACACCAATGGCATTACCTCCGCACAATGATTTTGCTAGCTATACCCAACAGCCCAGTGCTCAGGCTTTGCATATGTTGGAAAATGAAGCTGAAGGGGGCCAGTCGATAATTGTTGACGCCTGGCAAATTGCTGAGACCATTCGTCAAGAGAGGCCTGACTTTTTCTCTATCCTCAGCCGCTTTCCAGTGCCTTTTAGAGAGTTTGATGAGCACAATGAAACCTATACAGTGCAGCCGATTATCAACTGCGATGCGGCTGGTAAGCTGATTGGAGTTCGCTTTTCCAATCAATTGATGCAAACCATTGACCCTTCACATCCTGAGGTAGCGGACTTTTACCGTGCATACCATGATCTCTGCAGTAGAATAACCAATAAAAGCAATTGGTGCAGATTTAGATTGGAAGGTGGGCAGGTGCTTTTGGTCTCCGCACACAGAGTTCTTCATGCTCGCGAGGCCTTCGTGCCATCGGGCAGACGGCACCTGCAAGATGCTTACTTCGATTATGACAATATTGTTAACAAGTTGGTCACTTTAAACGCCGGTGGAGGCTGTTAAGATGCCCCAAAAAGTAGCGTTTACCGCGATGGAGCATGCAACTAGAGATGATTATGATTTAGTCTTTCAGCATGACATAGAAAATATGCAGACCCAGGCTGATCGTGTTATCGAGTGGTTAAAGAGTATGGATGGCGATTCTCCCTATCAGATAAGTCGGCTTGATCACTGCCTGCAGACAGCAACTCGGGCAGAGCGAGATGGTGCCGATGAGGAGACCATTGTTTGTGCACTGTTGCATGATATCGGCGATGTGTTGTCCCCGGCCAATCACTCGCAGGCCGCTGCCGCATTGTTGCGACCCTATGTGAGCGAGAAGAATCACTGGATAGTTCTGCACCATGGACTTTTTCAGGGTTATTATTGGATGCATCACTATGACCAGGATCGTCGCACTAGGGATCAACATAGCAACAGTCCCTATTACCAAGCTTGTATTGATTTTTGTGCCAACTGGGATCAAGCTTCTTTTGACCCTGACTACGACAGCTTGCCGTTAGCTCATTTTGAGCCGATGGTGCATCGTTTATTCGCCCGACAGCCCAACTCGTGCGTATAGAAAGGGAATTTTAATTTTCCATCCCGTATCAGACCTCTTTTGATCGCTCGGTGGCATCCCAAAAGGAAGGACTAACTTGACGAATAACGATACAGACCAGAAATTGGCTGGGGCCAATCCTAGTAAGCAATTTATGCTCACCCAGTTGCGTGGATTTCTTCGACCCTACCGCGTTCAGATCATGGTTTTTGTGGTGGCATTGCTCATTGCTGCCGCGGTCACCCTGTCTATTGGGCAGGGATTGCGACTCATGATTGATCATGGATTTGTCGGCCGATCACTTGACAATTTGACTCTAGCGATTTTCGTGGTCATGGCCATGGCGGTGGTTATGGCTGTGGCTACCTCTGTCCGTTTTTACATGATTTCTTGGCTTGGTGAGAGAGTCAGTGCTGATATTCGCTCGGCGGTCTTTAACCACATAATCGAGCTTCATCCAGCGTTTTTTGAGACTAATCGTAGTGGCGATATCATGTCTCGTTTGACTGCCGACACAACACTGTTGCAGTCCATTATTGGCTCGTCGTTGTCCATTGCGTTGCGCAGTGCTATCAGCTCCAGTGGCGCCCTGATTATGCTATTTGTGACCAATGCCGCTCTCTCATTGATCGTAATTTTCACCTTACCGCTGGTTTTAATACCCATATTATACTTTGGTCGCAAGGTTCGTGCGCTGTCGCGGCAGAGTCAGGATTCGGTGGCCAGTGTCGGGTCTTATGCCGGAGAGGTAATTCAACACATCAAAACGGTTCAGAGCTTCACTCAAGAGCCATTGGAGAAGAAAGCTTTTTCTTCCGAGGTTGAGCGTGCCTTTGGTGTGGCGAGAAAACGTATCGCTCAGCGATCCCTGTTGACAGTAATGGTTATTTTGGCAGTTTTTAGTGCACTCAGTGCGATGCTATGGTTTGGTGGTAAAGACGTGATTCAGGGGCAGATGTCCGGCGGAGGCCTTGGCGCTTTTGTGTTTTACGCCACGCTCATGGCACTCGGTGTGGCTTCTCTATCTGAGGTATTTGGTGAGCTGCAACGGGCAGCCGGTGCAACGGAGCGACTTATGGAGTTACTGTACGCGCCGAGTGAGATAGAGATTGATGCTGGCGAAGGCATTGATGCAAGTCCTTTGCCCGCTAAGCTGGCGTTGCAAGAAGTCACATTTCATTATCCCTCGCGGCCTGCCGCCAGTGCGCTCGAGCGATTCTCTCTCTCCATCCCTGAGGGAAGTATTGTCGCGCTTGTGGGGCCATCTGGGGCGGGTAAGTCGACAATTTTTTCTTTGGTGCAACGCTTTTATCAAGTACAGTCGGGGATGATTTTGTTTGGCGGGCGAGACGTAAAATCCCTTGATCTGCGCAGTTTACGCCAACAGATTGGGGTGGTAGATCAGCAGCCCGCGCTGTTCACTGGAGACGTAATGTACAACATCCGTTATGGTAATCCGCAGGCGAGCGACCAGCAGGTTGTCGCTGCCGCTGAAGCTGCGCATGCGGCGGAATTTATTCATCAGCTGCCGCAAGGCTATGCCAGTAACTTGGGTGAGCAGGGTGTGCGTCTCTCTGGAGGGCAACGGCAGCGTATTGCTATCGCAAGAGCGCTGTTGAAAGATCCAAGAATCCTCTTGCTGGATGAAGCTACCAGTGCATTGGACGCGGAAAGTGAGCAAAAAGTACAAATGGCGTTGGATAAATTAATGAAAAATCGCACAACGATTATCATTGCTCATCGTTTGGCGACTATCCTTCATGCAGATCAAATCGTGGTCATGGACGAAGGGCGACATATTGCCGCAGGTAGTCATGAATTGCTGTTAAAATCCTGCCCACTTTATGCTCGTTTAGCGGCACTGCAGTTTTCTGCAGAGGCCGCCAAACAAGATGATCTGCCTAGCGTTTGATACGCTCAGCGGCAAACCATGGAAAGGAGCAAACTTCTGCCGATAGCTCTGCGCTGGGCGATTTGACGGTAAGTCGGGTGCCATTGTCAGAATATTTTGTTGGGACATTGGCAAAACCAATGTTTTTGTTCAGCCGCGGAGAAAATATTGCCCTGGACACGTAACCAATTTTTCCCTCTCGATCGAATACTGACCATCTATTCTCTGGTGGAAACAATATTGGTTCGCCCGAAATTTCGACGCCAACGAGTTTTCGCGCGGGCCCCTGTTGCTTTATTTTCTTTAACGCTTCTTTGCCAATAAAGTCTATCTCTTGGTCAACATCTACTAAACGATCCAGCCCTATGGTGAAAGGGCAGTCGTTGCGAGTGATGTCTGACACATAGGACAGCAACCCGCCCTCAATGCTACGAATCGTGTTGGGCGCTGCGGGCGCTATGTTGAATTCTTTGCCGGCCTCTCGCACCAGAGACCAGAGTTCATCGCCGCGTTTGCCATCTCTTAAATAGAGTTCATAGCTGACTTCGCCACTCCAGCCGGTTCGCCCAATAACTAATGGAATACCGTTTAATGAGGTCTCCCGAGCGCGGTAAAAGCGCAGATCATTGTGTTCGCCATCAAACAGCCTGTCCATCAATGCGGGTGCTTTGGGTCCACCAATCTGAAGGGGAGACACATCAGGTTCAAATACGTTGACATCAAGGCCTGAGTTAATAGCGATGCCCTGAATCCACAACAGGACATCTCCGTCACCGGGAGAAATCCAAAACTGGTCCGGTTTTAGTCTGAGAAGGACCGCATCGTTGACAATACCACCGTTTTGGTCGGTGAGTACAATATATAAACAGTGTCCAATTTCGCACTTTGACAAGTTTCTGGGCGTCAAAAGTCGGATAAATTGGTAGGCATCTGGACCATTAATTTCTATTTGCCGTTCCACCGACACATCCCACATTGTGACATCCTGAGTCAGACTCTCGTACTCAGCCATGGTGCCGGCATAAGAGGTGGGCATGTACATGTGATTATAGACAGAGAATGAGGTTGCCCCATCTTCGCGAGTGGAATCGAAAAAAGGTGATTTTCGAACTCTTGCCCCAAAGGAAATAGCGGCGGTTTGACTTAATGCACTCATGATGACTACTCCCAAGCATTGCTATTGAATTTTCGGCGATTCTAATCTCAAAATATTCATCAAGTAAACAAAAATATTAGCCTTTTCAGACGAAATTTTTTGCTGTGGGTAAAGGTGTTCCATGCGCGACTTGTAGATACCTAATGTCGTCGCTTTTTGTGTTCTAAAAGTTCCTTTTTTAGGTATTAATTCTCTCCGTTGTGTGCGAGCTTTGTCTCGCGTAGACTCATCACGGGCCTGTGATCGTCTATGGAATTTGCCTCGTAAAACTGTGTCGAGGAAATAATAATAAGGATAACCTATGCGTATTCGAATAATATTGACGGCAACCTTACTTCTCACCGCATGTGTCGGGCTGCAATTTACCCAATCCGAAAATGCAGTGGTGGAAGATTCTCTGATAAAGACGTCGAGTGGTGTGGTTCAAGGTTACTCGAGCGCACTTGCGGATGATGTTGTGCAGTGGACAGATATTCCCTTTGCACTGCCACCGGTTGGCAACTTGCGCTGGAGGGCTCCGAGAGAGATTAATCGTCCTGACGATCTTATTCAGCGCCGCGGGGAAACTCATTGTGTGCAGAAAGCTAGCGATTTTGCCGGCGTGTCCGGCGACGGTATTGTTGGTTCTGAAGACTGTTTATATCTTGATATTCGAGCTCCTGCAGACTACCGAGACAAAACTTATCCAGTGATGTTTTGGATACATGGTGGTGGCAATACCTCAGGTCTCAAAGACTATTATGACTTTAGTCGGTTAGTCGCTGCCACTGATGTTGTTGTGGTGACAACCAATTACCGTCTCGGAGCACTGGGTTGGTTCAGCCATCCTGCAATTCAACGGTCTCAGCAGGGGTTGGATGGTGCGGCTAACTTCGGAACTTTAGATATCATTCAATCGCTCAAGTGGGTAAAGAACAACATTTCCGCCTTTGGTGGGAATCCCGATAATGTGACCATATTTGGTGAGTCAGCGGGCGGTCACAACGTTTTTGCTCTATTGGCGTCGCCGCTTTCAGAAGGGCTATTTCATCGAGCTATATCACAATCGGGGTATACCACCAGTTACTCCCTCGAGGACGGTTTCAACCCGCAAGGCCAGAATGCGATGATCAAGCGAGGTTCTTGGCAAATACTTGAGTCGCTGACGCAATCTACAGGCTTATCGCCTGGTGCCAGTCCGTCGGCGGAGGTACTGCGCAGTCTCGATGCCAGGTTGTTGGTGGGGGAATATTACAAAAGCGAAAGTGACGACACCATACCCCTGACCATGAGAGATGGTGTTGTCATCCCCGATGTTGGTCTACTCTCTGCGTTGAGTGAAAAGCAGTATCGCAAAGATGTCCCGGTTATGGCCGGAGCGACAAAAGATGAAGTTGCCCTTTGGCATGGGCTGCACAGATATTTTATGGATACCACTTATTGGTTTACCAAATTATTACCACCCGTCATCCGAGTTAAGAACCAAGAATTATTTGATCTATGGGTGAGGGTGCGTTCCCACGCTTGGAAGTTGCGTGGGGTTGATCAGCCATTGTTGGCAATGGCGGCAGCGGGCTACGAGGAGCTCTATGCCTTTAGGTTTGATTGGGACCACCAGAAAGCCTCTTTTTTTGCTGATTTCCCAACTATCTTGGGTGCGGCCCATGGAACCGATATCGCGTTCGTCACCGGAGACTATAAGTACGGGCCAGTAACGTCTTACATCTATCCTGACGGGCCGGACCGAGATCAAATGGAAACGACGATAATGCGGGCATGGTCAGATTTTTCCAAAGGGCTTGGTCCAGGAGATAGATTGGATGTTGACTGGAGGCCTTTTGGTGAAGAGGGTCAATATTATGTTCATCTGGATCGTGATGAGGCGCTTAGGTTGGACTCTGAGTCCGAGACCATGAAGACGCTGTTGGATCGTCTTAAGGTAAATCAGGTCGCCACTGATCTAGAAAAATGTTTGATTGTCTGGGAGTCACTAGTCAATGTTGGTGATGCTGATGTGGCGTATTTTCGTGAGTGGAATAACGGCTTTTGTGGTCAGTTCGACATCGTGCAGGAGCAAGCAAAGTTAAATCAGGAACTGATTGACGAGTTTGGTTCCACCTCTGTACTTTGATACACGCTAGGCTTCTTAAACAGCTATGAAAACATTACACTTACAGCATGGATAGGGAAACAGAGTCACTCGCAAAGCGAGTAGGAGTGCTCTTATCGGCGGGCGGCTGGACAGTTACCACCGCTGAGTCGTGCACCGGGGGTGGCGTTGCTACTGCTATTACAGCTATTCCAGGATGTTCTCAGTGGTTTGAAGGTGGCTACATTAGCTACGCCAATCACATCAAAGAATCAATGCTGGGTGTCAGCTCAGAGTTGATCGTGCGCTATGGCGCGGTGTCTGAGCAAGTGGTAACTGCTATGGCGTTGGGGGCGGCGGAGAAGGCCAACGCTGATTTTGCTGTTGCTATTAGCGGAGTCGCTGGTCCCACCGGTGGCACGTTGAGAACGCCGGTGGGTACAGTTTGGTTTGCCTGTCGAGGCTCGCGGGGTGTGGTAACAGAAAAACACCTCATACAGGGCGATCGCAGTCAGGTTCGAGACAGCTCAGTTAAAATTTCTCTGCGGCAACTCTTGCATCAATTGCAATAATCGACTACTGTACACCTATACAGTACTGCGATGCTGCAGAAATTATCTGGTACATAAAATTACAGCGTGAGGTTAACACTATGGATGCCAATAAAATGGACGCCAACAAAACGAAAGCTTTGGAAGCTGCTCTGGGTCAGATTGAGCGACAATTTGGGAAAGGCACCGTCATGCGTATGGGGGATAACGCGAGACAAGCTGTGCCTGCAATTTCTACGGGTTCACTGGGTTTGGATATTGCGCTAGGCATAGGTGGGCTACCAAAGGGTCGAGTGGTTGAAATCTATGGTCCGGAATCGTCCGGTAAGACCACGCTGACGCTTCAGGTTATTGCAGAGGCGCAAAAAGCTGGAGGTACCTGCGCATTTATTGATGCTGAGCACGCACTGGATCCAGTGTATGCTGAAAAGCTCGGTGTGGTGATTGATGATCTGATCGTGTCTCAGCCTGATACAGGAGAGCAGGCGCTGGAAGTTACCGATATGCTGGTGCGCTCAGGTGCCTGTGATGTGTTGATTGTCGACTCGGTTGCCGCGCTGACTCCCAGAGCTGAGATTGAAGGGGAAATGGGCGATCACCACGTCGGTTTGCAGGCTCGTTTGATGTCTCAGGCATTACGCAAGCTCACGTCCAATATTAAAACAGCTAATTGTTTGGTTATTTTTATTAACCAAATAAGAATGAAGATTGGTGTCATGTTCGGTAATCCCGAGACCACCACAGGTGGTAATGCGCTCAAGTTCTATTCATCTGTTAGATTGGATATCAGGCGCATAGGTGCCGTGAAAGACGGCGATGAAATTGTTGGAAATGAGACGCGAGTAAAGGTGGTAAAAAACAAGGTAGCGCCGCCCTTTAAGCAAACCGAATTTCAGATCCTCTACGGCCGTGGCATCAATCGAAACGGCGAACTAGTAGATCTTGGGGTCAAACACGGTTTGGTAGACAAGTCTGGTGCATGGTACGCCTATAAAGGTAATAAAATTGGTCAGGGTAAAGCTAATGTGGGCATCTATTTGACAGAGAATCCTGAGATCGCGGCAGAAATTGAGCAGCAAATTAGGGCTAAAGAACTCTCTGGTGTTGCCGTTGAGCAAGATGATGAGCGGGCTGAGAGCTGATTCTAAGTGTTTTTGAGAACTACAGAACGTCCGATGCCTTAGGGGGTTGGGCGTTTTTTTATGAAGTAGATTAAATTAGATGACTTATGGATAAACAGCCTATTAGTCCCTCTAAGATTCGAGCGGCAGCCATGGATCTTCTAACCGGACGAGAGTTCTCTCGGCAAGAGCTAAAATCCAAGCTCGATCGCAAGTTTGAAGGCTGTTCAGAGATTGATGGGGTGCTTGACCAATTACAGCAGGATGGCTTGCAGAGCGATGAACGGTTTACCGGATCTTTTCTTAGATCTCGCGTGGGACGTGGTCAGGGGCCGGCTAGAATTCGTCTTGAGATTAGAGAAAAAGGAATAAACGCGTCACTCCTCGAGCAGGTGCTAGAGGCTGAAAATATAGACTGGTATATGCTTGCTAGGGGAGTTGCCCAACGAAAATTTGGCCCGGAGTTACCTCTCAATCCACGAGAAAGAGCTAAGCGAATGCGGTTTTTACAGTATCGCGGATTTAGTTATGATCATATCAATTTCGCTTTGTCCGATAATCGTGACTAATTAGAGAGAGTGGGATGTGAAGGCGGAGTGTTCAAAATGTTTTGTTGTGACTCCGCGCAGAACGCCTATCTCATCAGATGTGGTGTCTGAAAATATTTACCATTTGTTGAGGTATCCAGCTATTACCCTTAAGGTCGGATATAAAGCCGCAGTGTCCGCCATAAGAGTGTCGTCGAATGTAAAGGGAGTCTATGAGATCAATTTTTTCTACATCCCCTATTGGTAAGATAGGATCATCTTCGGTGGCAAATAGATACCCCGGTATACTTAAGTTTTCCAGTCGGTTACCGGTAATCGCATAGGCAGAAAAATAGCTTTTTGGGTCGCTGAATGGTGTGAATTTAGGAATAAATATTTTATTTATGTCATCTAGAGTCCTGATATGAGAGAGGTCTACGTCGGAGCCCAATTCTGGAAAATGAGTAAGCTTTTTCTTAAGAGATGTCATCCATCGTTTGAAGAAATACCGTTCATAGATAAATAAACTATCATTCATGGCGCGTATTGCATTATTTGGATCGATGGGTGGACAAATGGCTACAGCGGCAGTGATACCAAGTTCGTTACCACGATCTGCAGCTAGCCGTAGTGTAAAGTTTCCGCCGAGAGAAAACCCTCCAAGAAAAATGTTTTTATAATTATTTTTTAGATTAAATTTTTTTATCGCGTCACCCACTTCCTCGAGCATCGTTGAGTTAAAAAACTCCCTGTTTAAATGGTGACTGTTGCCATGATCGCGCAAATTGAGTCGTAGCACGTCAAATCCTGATTGTATCAGTTCGGCCGCTGTGGACACTTGATAGGCAGATTGACTAGAGCCTTCCCAACCGTGGATTAGAATAGCCAGTGGAGTGATTGCCTGTTTATTATCCCGATGGTCGGAATAACTGGTTTTATCAAACTCAGCTGTTAGCTTGATATTTTTTTCGGTGGTGATGGTAAGCTTTTCGGAGCGCATCAATTTAGCGAGTTTCATCGCTCTGAATTTTTTTGGTCCGACGCTGTTCATTATGCTTTGGATATGTTTGTTTCGGAGATATTTTGGCGGAGTGAATAGGTCGTTGTTCATAGTAGACACGTTGGAAGTAAAGGCTAATGGGAGATGTTAATCTATTATGATACCCTTTGGTGGAGGATATAGACAATTCAAATCCATCGGAGCGATGTTTTTCATCACTAAGTCAGATTATCGATGGTCATGAATAACCCTTTTGTGTAAACAACGTAAATGCCATTATTCTCTACCCTGATGCCATTGAGGACTATTAAATGAAATTATTCTGGTTCGCCACACTATTGGTTAGCATTTTCGCGCTCCTGCGGCCGGTTATGGCGCAAGATTTAGCTGTGGCTGAGGCAGGTGAGGAGCTGGAAAACCTTGTGAGTGAGATGGAATCTGAGCTGGGATTGGATCCCAAGGAATTTGGCATTCGCAACGGTTGTATATCGCGCTCGCGCATTAAAACTATTCGTTGGATTGATGATCAATCGGCTATTGTTCGTATGATGGGTAAGAAAAAGGTTTTGCTAACTCTGCGAAAAGAGTGCCGCGGTATCAAGAGGCACGGGTACATATCCAAGGTAAAGGGGAATCAGCTCTGTGAGCGATTTGATCGCATGGAAGTTCTGAAGTTTGGCACCCTTTGTGTTGTTGAATCACTAGAGCCCTATATTGAACTTCCCGATACCAGCGCTGATAGTGACAAATAAACCATGAGCAATTGCTATGTTTTTTAACAAAGGAGCTACAGGCGTTTTGGTTAGGTGTCAGGGTATCTTTTCGCTGATAGTGTTGGTTTTAATAGCGATCAAACAGGTATTAGCAGGAGATCTATCCGATAACACCCTGGTCATCTCTGGAGAATTAAGTCAGGGCGGTTTGTTGGTGGGGAATGTCCTTCCGAGTCAGAAGATATTTCTCAAGGGTGAGCAGCTCTACACCGCAGGTGACGGTACGTATATCGTCGGCCTTGGGAGAAAAGCCGATAAACAGCTTGAATTGACGGTGGTCAGCGCAGATGGCAGCGCCCTCCAACATTCGTTTTCTGTTGCTCAGCGGTCGTACAGTTTGCAGGAGGTTAATGGTGTCCCACAACGGACGGTGACACCTGACCAAAATGATCTTGTCCGAATTCGGCGAGACGCAGCTATGGTCAAGCAATCACGTCGAGAAATATCCTCGCGGGTCGATTTCCTGTCCGGCTTTATACGCCCTGTGAATGGCCCCATTACTGGCGTTTACGGTAGCCAAAGAGTATTCAACGGCGTACCCGGTAGCCCGCACTACGGTATTGACTATGCGGCGCCAACTGGGACTTCTGTGATTGCTCCAGCGGGTGGAAAGGTGGTTTTTGCTCATCCTGATTTGTTTTATTCAGGGGGTACGCTAATTATCGACCATGGATTTGGTTTAAGTTCAACTTTTCTTCACTTAAGTGAGCTTCTTGTAGAGATAGGGGATGAAGTCTCTCTAGGAGATTCTGTGGCTAAAGTTGGGGCCACCGGCAGAGCGACGGGCCCTCATCTCGATTGGCGAATGAATTGGCGAGATGTAAGAATTGATCCGCAGTTGGTGCTGAAAGCTCTGCCCAGACGCTGATCGATCTGCTATTTAACTTAAATAATGACTGACTATTCTTCCTTACAGCATGGTGATCTAAAGGCTTTTTCGGTACAATAGTTCCTCAATTTTTGGATGAAAACAGTGGATAAAGAGCTATTAAGTATTCTAGTGTGCCCCGTCACAAAAGCGCCACTGGAATATGAAAGGGACCTTAAGGAACTTTGGTGTAGAGCCAGTGGCCTCGCTTACCCAATTGTAGATGGTATTCCGGTGATGCTCGAAGCTCAAGCTAGGAGGCTTTCAGCAGACGAGAAGTTGACCAAGGCCGCCCCCTAGTTGTCGGTTTAAAAAGAGATCTTGAATAAATGTCAGATATGTCCAAAACCTTGTTTACCCGCATTATTGAGCGTGAAATACCTTCGGATATGCTTTATGAGGATGATGTCTGTGTTGTTATAAACGATATCGTGCCTCAGGCACCGGTGCATATGTTAGTGATTCCCAAAAAGCCTCTTCCTAGACTTGTTGATGCCACTGTTGAAGATCAAGCAATACTGGGACATCTACTGTTGATTGCCGGAGAAATGGCGCGTAAATTTTCAGTGGACGAGGCCTTCAGGCTTGTGGTCAATAATGGCGCTGATGCTGGGCAGACAGTTTTTCATCTGCATTTGCATGTGTTGGCAAAGGGTGCTGACGACGAGGGTTTCTCTGAACTGGATATAGCAAACTAAAAAATCTTGCCTGCAAAGGCGCCCAATAATCTATTTACCGTAGAGCGATAAGTAACCAATGAAGAGTTCTGATATACGCCAAGCATTTCTTGCATTTTTCGCCGATAAACAACATGAAGTGATTCCCAGTAGTAGTCTGGTGCCCGGCAATGATCCGACACTTTTATTTACTAATGCCGGGATGGTGCAATTTAAAGATGTCTTTTTAGGTGCAGACAAGCGTAGCTACAATCGCGCGGTATCCTCTCAGAGATGTGTCAGAGCGGGCGGCAAACATAACGATTTAGAAAATGTTGGTTACACCGCGCGCCACCATACATTCTTTGAAATGTTAGGTAACTTTAGTTTTGGAGACTATTTTAAACGCGATGCAATCACTTATGCGTGGGCCTTTTTGACTGAAGTGCTCGGGCTACCACAAGAGCGCTTGTGGGTGACTGTGCACATCAGTGATGATGAAGCAGCTGATATTTGGATTAACGAGATTGGCGTTGATCCGGCTAGGTTGTCTCGCCTCGACGAAGACAATTTTTGGCAAATGGGTGATACCGGGCCCTGTGGTCCATGTACCGAGATTTTCTGGGATCACGGAGAGGGAATTCCAGGTGGCCCCCCTGGCAGTGCCGACGATGATCTTGATCGTTATATAGAAATTTGGAACTTAGTTTTCATGCAATTTGAGCGTGATGCCGAAGGTAACATGACAGCTCTACCCAAGCCATCCATAGATACTGGAATGGGGTTAGAAAGAATTGCCGCGGTAATGCAGGGAGTACACAATAATTATGATATTGATTTGTTCCAGCACCTCATTTCGGCGACAGCGTCTATTATCTCTGTGGATGACCTGAAAAACGATTCATTGAAAGTGATTGCAGACCATATTCGCTCATGCGCTTTTTTGATCGTAGATGGTGTTGAGCCCTCGAATGAAGGCCGTGGTTATGTTCTGAGGCGTATAATACGTCGTGCGCTACGACATGGACATAAACTTGGCGCTCAGGGAACCTTCTTTAATCGGCTGGTGGGACCGCTCAGTGATGTTATGGGTGAGGCGTATCCTGAACTAGTGACTCTTAAGAAACATCTGATTGATGTCATTGAAAAAGAAGAAATTCAGTTTGCTCGTACACTGGACAAGGGTATGGGTGTACTGGATTCGGAGTTAAATGATTTGCCTGGATTGGAACTTCCAGGTGAACTTATCTTTCAACTTTATGATACCTTTGGATTTCCTGTGGATCTTACCAATGACATTGCGCGTGAAAGAGGTTTCGCGTTAGATATGGCCGGCTATGAACGCTGTATGGAAGAACAGCGCACCCGTGCCCGAGCCGCCAGTCAATTCGGTATCGACTACACTGGCAGTATCAGAGTTGAGGGAGCGACAGAATTTTGCGGTTACTCAGAGTCAGAAAATGACGCTTTGGTAATGGCGGTATATTGTGACGGTGTGGCGATGGATTCTGTCTCTGTTGGAGACCGCGTTGCAGTCATACTCGACAGAACAGCTTTTTATGCCGAGTCGGCGGTCAAGTGGGCCGATGTTGGTACTATTGGTAAAGATGGCGCTGAGATAATGGTGGAGGATTGCCGTAAAGCGGGCGATCATCATGTGCACATTGGCAAGGTTGTCTCAGGAGAATTTGCTCGCGGTGATCACGTTAGGGCATGTATTGATAACGATCTGCGGCGAGCGACGACGCTCAATCACTCTGCAACTCATCTTTTGCATGAGGCGCTGCGCCGAGTGCTCGGCGAGCATGTTCATCAGAAGGGGTCTTTGGTGAACAGTGAGCGTCTGCGCTTTGACTTCTCTCACCCCGACGCGGTGAGTCAAGAGCAGATTAGACAAATTGAGCATCTGGTCAATGCCGAGGTGTTGCGCAATGCGGCAGTAACCACCGAAGTCATGAGTATGGATGAGGCTAAAAATCGGGGGGCAATGGCTCTTTTTGGTGAGAAGTATGGTGACCGCGTGCGTGTGGTTAACATCGGTGGTGAATTTTCTGTGGAGCTCTGTGGAGGAACTCATGTTGATCGCACTGGAGATATCGGTTTGGTCAAAGTATCTGGTGAATCTAGTGTCGCAGCTGGCGTTCGACGAATAGAGAGTGTGTCCGGAATGAGAGCGGTCCAGTTTTGTGATCAACAACAAGACTCAATTACTGATATTGCATCAATTTTTCGCGGATCACGCTCTGGGTTGAGTGACAAAGTACAGAGTTTGATCGAGGATAATCGCCAGCTACAGAAAGAGCTTGATAAGCTTAAAGCGAAGCTTGCAAATGCATCAGGTAATGATCTTATGGCCGATGTACGCAAGGTTGGTGATATTTCTGTTCTCGCGACAACCGTGGATGGCGCAGATGTAAAAAGTCTTCGAGGGGTGGCTGATCAAGTGCGCTCAAAGCTCAGTAGCGGTGTATTTTTTCTGGCGGCAGTTGAGGGTGAGCGCGCTGCGTTAATTGCCGGAATAACGGGTGACCTGACCGACAAGTTACAAGCGGGTGATCTGTTAAAATACGTCACTGGAAAAATTGGCGGTAAGGGCGGTGGCAGGCCAGATATGGCTCAAGGGGCTACGTCAAATGTGGCAGCCTTATCAGATGCCTACGCCGCAGTTTATGACTGGGTCGAGAGTAAGTTGGGCTGAGCGATAAAATGCTTAACATTTGTTTTTTTGTGCGGTTTAATCGCACACCTTTTTAGTTTCAGGCAGTTTTCGATGGGTTTAATAGTAAAAAAGTATGGTGGCACCTCGGTGGGTTCTATTGAGAGAATCCAGGCCGTCGCTGAAAAGGTGCACGCTAGCGCGCTCGAAGGCAACCAAATAGTCGTTGTTGTCTCGGCCATGAGTGGTGAGACCAACAGATTGCTCGGCTTGGCTGCCGAAATAGATGCCGACGCAAGTCCAAGAGAGATGGACGTTATTCTCAGTACGGGTGAGCAGGTTACTATTGCGCTCCTCGCGATGGCACTCCAAAAACTCGGTTCCGCTGCGGTATCCTATACCGGTGGACAGGTAGCTATCCAGACAGATAATGCTTATAGTAAAGCAAGAATTAAAAATATTAACAGTGGCAGAATAAAATCTGATCTTGCAGAAGGCAGCATTGTCGTGGTGGCAGGTTTTCAAGGTGTTGATGATAGAGGTAGTATCACTACTCTAGGTCGAGGTGGCTCTGATACTACCGCGGTCGCATTGGCGGCCGCCCTACAGGCAGACGAGTGTCAAATCTATACTGACGTCGATGGCGTATACACCACCGACCCACGTGTAGTGAGTGATGCAAGAAAGCTCGATAAAATAACATTTGAAGAAATGCTGGAAATGGCCAGTCAGGGTTCGAAAATTTTACAAATTCGATCGGTGGAATTTGCGGGGAAATACAATGTTCCTCTCAGGGTTTTATCAAGTTTTGATGACGGTCAAGGCACACTTATATCACTACAGGAAGATAGTCAGATGGAAAGTCCGTTGGTATCGGGAATCGCATTTAACAAAGACGAAGCGAAATTGACCATCAGGGGAATTCCCGATCAACCTGGTGTCGCCTACAAAGTGTTAGGTGCTATAAGCAATGCTAATATAGAAATCGATGTTATAGTCCAAAATGTGGCCAAGGATAATTCTGCTTCTATCACCTTTACAGTAAACAAGACCGAGCTTAGCGCGGCGGAGGCACTGCTTAGGAAAATCGCAGAAGATTTGGGTGCATTGGAGGTAGATGCCGATAAAAACATAGCCAAAGTGTCGATTGTCGGGGTTGGAATGCGCTCGCATGCCGGTGTTGCAGCGACAATGTTTGAAGCACTTTCCGACGAAGGTATTAATATTCAGCTAATTACTACCTCTGAAATTAAGATTACTGTGGTAATTGATGAAAGGTACTTGGAACTGGCAGTGCGGGCACTTCATAGCGCATTTGAGCTTGGAGACGATGATCAGCTGAAAGATTAGTTGTTTGCTTGGGAGATGTCATCACAACGAAGCAACGTGACTTACGACTGAGACGTTTTAAGGGAAAAAAGATTAACAACAATATAAAAACGAAATAAATGGTTAGCGGTACCTAGAGTCCGCTATTGGAGATATAAATGCTTATACTTACAAGACGGGTTGGCGAGACCCTTGTAATAGGTGATGAGGTCACTGTGACAGTGCTTGGCGTTAGAGGAAATCAAGTGAGACTGGGTGTCAATGCGCCTAAACATGTAGCCGTGCACCGCGAGGAAATTTACCAACGGATTCAGAATGAATCTGAGGGTTCGAAATCTGGAGAAAAAAACGATACCGGCCTTTGATTTCTCGCGCAATGTG